>Ga0208547_1001087_pt1 | contig 15239 bp, 17 predicted proteins | sample DEB08_DNA_5_FD_185501 | JGI IMG/M metagenome (GOLD analysis project Ga0208547, IMG submission 185501) | Aqueous microbial communities from the Delaware River and Bay under freshwater to marine salinity gradient to study organic matter... | ecosystem: Environmental > Aquatic > Marine > Coastal ...
GCTATCCTGACCATGTGATAGCCTGTGTCGGAGGAGGAAGCAATGCTGCTGGACTCTACTACCATTATTTGAATGATGACCGTGTTAACATCATTGCTGTAGAAGCTGCAGGAAAAGGAATAGATTCTGGAGAAAGTGCTGCGACATCCGCCTTAGGAAAAGAAGGGATCATTCACGGAAGTAAAACCCTGTTGATGCAAACAGCTGACGGACAGATCACGGAACCCTACTCCATCTCTGCCGGACTAGACTATCCAGGTGTAGGGCCTATGCATGCTCATTTATTCCGAAGCAAAAGGGCTGAATTTATTTCCATCCCTGACGAAGAAGCAATGGACTGGGGTTTGACTTTATCTCAGATGGAAGGGATTATTCCTGCCATCGAAACTGCCCATGCCTTTGCTGCGCTTGATGTTCGAAAATTTGGACCAGAAGAAATTATAGTGTTTAACTGTTCAGGTCGTGGAGATAAAGACTTGGATACCTATATTGAATATTTTAAATTGTAATGAATAGAATTGATCAAAAATTTAAAGAGGATAAAAAATTATTATCCATTTACTTTTCAGCTGGGCATCCAAATCTAGAAGATACGGTCCCAATTTTAAAACAATTGCAAGCCTCGGGGGTTGACATGGTCGAAATTGGATTGCCATTTTCAGATCCTCTTGCAGATGGACCTACTATTCAAGAAAGCTCTACCAAAGCACTACAAAATGGGATGACCACCGAAAAACTCTTTGACCAACTCAAAGGAATTCGTGAAGAAATCGAAATTCCTTTGATACTGATGGGCTATTTCAACCCTATGATGCAGTTTGGTATTGAAAAGTTTTGTCAGCATTGTGAAGCTGTGGGTATTGATGGACTCATTATACCCGATCTTCCCGTAGATGTGTATCACGAAGAATACAAATCCCTATTTGATAAACACGGATTGTACAATATGTTTTTGATTACACCTCAAACACCCGAAGCACGAATACGTTACATTGACGAGGTTTCTAACGGATTTATCTACATGGTAAGTAGTGCCAGCGTCACTGGAGCTCAAAATACTTTTGGAAATACTCAAACGGATTACTTCCAACGCATTCAACAAATGGGATTAAATACTCCAACCATAGTTGGCTTTGGAATCAGTAATGCAGAAACCTATTTGGCCGCTACAAAATATACCAAAGGAGCTATTATCGGTTCCGCTTTTATAAAGTTTTTGGAGGAGCAGCAAGTAGCACAAATTCCTGAATTTATTCAGAGCATTCGGAAATAGGCATCAAACAACAGCTCCCTGACAGCTACTCCCTGCCCCTGCTGTACAGCCATAGCAATGTTGGGAAATGCAAACGGCTCTACTTTGCAACTGTTTTAAATCAAAGTCATTCAAATGCTGTACTGGACTGGCTACTTTTAAATCCAACATCTGATTGAAATCACAATCGTACAAAAAACCATCCCAACGGACTGAGAGTGTATTGGTACACATCACATTGGCTACGGCAGCAGGATTAAATGCTTCTACCAAACGTTGCATATAGTCTTCGTAATTCTCTGAAGCGATCAGGTATTCTAAAAATCGACTGATCGGGAGATTTGTAATGGTAAACAACTGATTGAATTCAATGTCAAAATCCTTTTTTAGTGCTTTTTTAAAATCCTGTTCCAAAGCCTGCTGATTTCCAGCTAAAAAAGCACCTGCGGGGTTGTAGACCAAATCCAATTGCAATCCACTTCCCGATAGTCCATACCCTACTTTGTTGAGCGCCTTCAAGGCTTCGATGGACTGTGAAAAAACACCCTCACCCCGTTGCCGGTCCGTTTTTTCTTTTTTATAAAAAGGCAAGGAAGACACCACATGGATGTTATGAACTTTAAAAAACTCGGGGAGGTCATAATACTTTTTATTGGCTCTTAAAATCGTAAGGTTGGAGCGGACTATAAAATCCTTTACACCTATCTTGGAAGCCTCCGTTACAAACCATCGGAAATCAGGATGCATTTCTGGTGCGCCTCCCGTTAGGTCTAGGGTATTTACGGAGGTCTGTTGTAAAATCTGCAAACATTTTTTTAAGGTTACGCGACTCATCATTTCCTTCCGATCTGGCCCGGCATCTACATGACAATGTGCACAAACCTGGTTACACATATAACCCAAGTTTAATTGTAAAATTTCAAGTTTTTTTGGACGTATAGGTCCTGTTTGGGTTTCCTTCAATTTGTCCTCAAACTTGGGAAGTTCCCCTCCGGCAGCAAAAATACCGCTATTGAGAATTTCCAATTGTTGCGCTGTATTTGAGAGCTGGTGTTCTCTTTTCTTTAGAGATTTGACTCCCATTACATTGTGCGTTTTTCGTAAACTTCCATCATTTGCACACCATGAACCAAAGAGGCTCCGCCTCGGATAGCAGCTGCAACATGAAGCGCTTCCATCATCTCTCCTTTTTCGATTCCGCGTTCTAAACCATCTTGGGTGTAAGCATCGATACAATAGGGACATTGTACGGTATGTGCTACTGCTAAGGCAATCAATGATTTTTCTCGTGCAGAAAGATTACCCTCTTCAAAAACGCTATTGTAATAATCAAAAAACTTTTTTCCGAGATCGGGAGACCAATCTGATATATTTTTAAATTTTTTTAAATCTTGGCTTTGATAATAGGATTTGTTCATTGACTTTTTTTGGCAAGTTCAAAAAAACTAACCCAATAAAAAAAACAAAATGCAAATTCTTTCAAAAGGGAGTCAAAATGTTTTTTAACGATTATTTTAATCCTTTCAAGGAGTAACGGACCTTTTTAAAAAAAATGAATTAGTTTCGTTATAGTTGTATAACCCAAATTTCTGCCTATCTGTCTATTCATTTAACCTAAAAAGTATTGTTTTAACTCCAAATGTATGCCCCTCACATTTGATTTCCCCCTTATTGCAATAAATGTCTTTGAAGACTATTTCCCTCTCATAGCCTCTAACTTATTGGTGATTTTATTTTTCCTCTTTTTTCAAAACAACCGAAAAAAAACGGATATCGCTTATCGAAATCAAATTGCACTTCTTGAAGGACGATCTCTTCGCTCCCAGATGAATCCACATTTTATTTCAATAGAAAAATTGAATTAATCAAGACTGAATAGATTTTCCATACCGGTAAGGATTTTTTTTAAAAAAGATCGTGTGGGTTGTCGTCCGATATTCTTAATTTTAAGAATCAAAATAATCCATTGAGTACACTCATCCTTGTATTTGCAAAAACGCCTGTTCTAGGGACAGTAAAAACCAGATTGGCGAAAAGTCTGGGAAGCGAAAAAACACTGTGGGTCTATAAAGCACTTTTGAAACAAACAGATAATGTCTTACAAAAGGCATGGTCTGATGTGGTTGTATTTTACACTGGAGACTCCCCTAGCGCTTTTGAAACTTGTTTTCAAAATTTTCAGAAAAGAAAGCAAGAAGGAAAAGACTTGGGTGAACGAATGGAATCTGCTTTCAATTGGGGGTTTTCTCAGGGTTACGCCAAAATTGTTCTAATCGGAACAGACCTGTGGAATCTTCACCTGGGGCTTCTGGAAGGAGCCTTTAGCGCACTGGATGCCACCGAAGTTGTTTTTGGTCCTGCAAAGGATGGTGGTTATTACCTGTTAGGACTAAAAGAACCTCATCCAGAACTTTTTAAAAATAAAATTTGGAGTGGTCCAAAAGTCTTAAAAGACAGTATTCTGGATCTAAAAACAAAGTCAATAGCGCTTTTAGAAGAAAAGTCAGATATTGATCTTTATAAAGATCTAGTTCTCCACCTGGATTTATTAACCCAATTAAACGAGCATTTCGATGAAAGAGAAAATTAAAGAAAGTGTGCGCTTTTTAAATGGACTAGGAATTAAAAAAGCTGAACTTGGAATCGTTTTAGGCACAGGCTTGGATGGACTAATTGAAGATATCGAAATTATTTTAGAAGCTGACTACAATGAAATTCCTCATTTTCCTACCTCTTCTCAATCCTATCAGAAGGGAAAACTAATTTACGGTAAACTGGAAGGGCAAACGATTCTAGCATTTCAAGGGAGGTTTCATCTTTACGAAGGTTATGATTTTTTTGAAATTACCTTTTGGGTCAGAGTGTTTGCAGCCCTTGGAGGGATCCAATTACTAATCAGCAATGCAGCGGGTGCAGTCAATCTTGATTTTAATAAAGGGGAACTAATGCTTATAACCGATCACCTCAATCTCCAAGGGGGCTCTCCCCTAGCCCTCAAAGGAATGGAAAAGTTAGGAGAACGTTTTGTAGATATGAGCGCACCATATTCAGAAACACTTCAACAAAAAGCCAAAAAGATTGCTCAAATGGAAGGAATTAAATTGCATTCTGGAGTCTATGCTGCTGTAGTAGGTCCCCAATTAGAGACTGCTGCTGAATACCGCTATTTAAAAATTATTGGAGCAGATGCTGTGGGAATGTCTACAGTTCCCGAGGTAATTGTTGCCCGGCAGCTCAGTATTGAAGTTGTCGCTTTTTCTGTCCTCACCGATGTATGTGACCCTCAAAATCTCAAACCCATAGACATACCAGACATTCTAGCAATGGCTAAAAAAGGAGAACATCACTTGATAAAAATCGTTAAAGGTCTGGTTGCGCTTAACTAATTCTTTTATTTTTAAGAAAAAATAGCTCATGGGATATCTTGAAACAACTCAATCCGTTTACAAAGACGCTGCACTTACTCCAGACATAGGGCTTTGTTGTACGACTACTCCAATATGGCAATTTCCAGGCCTTTCGATCCCAACTAAAATGCAGGAGATGAATTACGGTTGTGGAAGTACCGTTCACCCTCGAGATTTGGTGAACAATCCTAAAATCCTTTATGTTGGTGTTGGTGGTGGAATGGAATTACTTCAGTTTAGTTATTTTTCAAGGCAAAAAGAAGGTGTTATCGGAGTAGATATCGTAGAAGAAATGTTAGAAGCTTGTCAAGCTAATTTTGAAGAAGCAGAACAACAAAACGGATGGTTTCAAAAAGAATTTGTTCGCCTAGAAAAAGGAGATGCATTACAATTGCCTGTGGCAGATTCCAGTATCGACGTAGCAGCTCAAAATTGTCTGTTCAATATCTTTAAACAAGATGAATTAAAGCAGGCTCTAAAAGAAATGTATCGCGTTTTAAAACCCAATGGTCGTCTAGTAATGAGTGATCCCATTTGTGAACAGCCTATGAATGCAGCACTTCGAGACGATGAACGCCTGCGGGCATTGTGTTTGTCAGGTTCCATTCCATTAAACGACTATTTAAAAATGCTCACCGATGTTGGTTTCGGAACGTTAGAAATCCGTGCTAAAAGACCCTACCGCATCTTGGATTCCAAGCATTATCCTACAGATGAGACAATTTATATAGAAAGCGTAGAAGTATGTGCCATTAAAGACCCTATGCCAGAAGACGGCCCCTGTATATTTACTGGTAAAGCAGCCATTTATTTCGGTGAAGAAGCCTTTTTTGATGATGAAAAAGGACATATCCTTTTGCAAAATCAACCTTTATCTATTTGTGATAAAACTGCAGCAGCGTTAGCTTTACTAAACAGAACCGATCTTTTTATCTCACCATCCACTCATCATTATGATGGTGGAGGCTGTTGTTAACCCTCAAATTTATCCCCATGAAAAATCTGGTTTTCTTTCTTTTAATTTTGAGTGCCTTTCAGCTGACCGCTCAGAAAAACAAACATTTTCGATGGAATCAGATGTTGCAAAAATTCGTGAACGAAAATGGTCAAGTAGATTATTCAAACTGGTTAGCGGATAAAGACAATTTGGATGCCTACATCCACACCCTAGAAAAGCTCCCTCCTTTAGAGATTTCTTCAAAAGAAGCGGTACTTGCATATTGGATCAATGCCTACAATGCCTTGACTGTCCAACTCATTTTAAAACATTATCCACTTAAAAGTATCAAGGAGGTCAATGATCCATGGGATACCGAAGTTTTTGAGGTGAATGAACAAAAATATACCTTGGGAAATATTGAACATGATATATTACGTAAACTAAATGAACCCCGGATTCATTTTGCGATCAATTGTGCATCAGCCTCATGTCCCAAATTACGCAACACCGCTTTTAAGGAAAAACAATTGGAAGCACAACTGAACCAGGTAACACGAGATTTTTTGTTAGACTCCACTAAAAACAAACTCCTCCCAAATCAGCTCCAATTATCCCGAATATTTTTGTGGTTTGGAAAAGATTTTGGATCTAAATCTGAACGCCTGGAATTCATAAAAACCCATAGCGGAATTCTACTTGACAATCCAAAAATTGACTATTTACCCTATGACTGGAGTCTCAACAAATAGCATTCAGTTTACTGTAATTGTCCCAATTCTAAATGAAATCAGTTTACTGCCTCAATTTGTTTTACATATTAATAACCAGTGGTATAGCCCTCAAGAATTAATTATTGTTGACGGAGGAAGCACTGATGGAAGCTGGGAATGGTTACAAAACAATCCAAGTATTCGAAGTTATCAAAGTAGACCCGGACGAGCATATCAAATGAATTATGGTGCAGAAAAGGCTGGAAACGCGTGGTTATATTTTGTACATGTGGATAGTAAATTGCCCGAAAATTTTGATTTACTACTTACACAGGCTATAAAAAAAGGAGCCCAGGCTGGATGTTTTCAGTTGAAGTTTGATCGAGCAAATTGGATTCTCCGATGTGCTGCAAATGGAAGCCGTTGGAATCATATTCTTTGTCGTGGTGGAGACCAATCCCTTTTTATCGACAAAAATACTTTTGAACAGCTCGGAGGCTATGACTCAAGATATTTAGTTTGTGAGGATATTCATTTCATCAGAAAGCTCTACCGTAAAGGAGGGTTTCATGTACTTCCTCAAAAAATTCAAACGTCCTCCCGTCGATTTTATGAAAACGGAGTATTTCGATTGCTTTTCCATTTTGGAGCACTTCATCTTAGCCATTGGCTGGGAGCCGGTCCGAAATTCCTTCAGCAGTATTATGTCAAATATATCAGCTGATAAAACTAGACATCGGTTATAGAATAATAAATCCCAAAAATAAATAACCAAACAAGCGAACAGGAAACTAAATATATCACCAAATAAAGCACTCCGGAAAAATAATCAAATCCGGTTTCGAATTCTTTTAAGATTCTCTTAAAAATCAATACACAGCAAACAAAAAATACTAAATATAAAAAGTAGGTCATAGGTTAAAAATTTAGGTTAAGATTATAGGGGTATTCATACATTGGCTATTGGGTTTCATTTCTAAAGGTAGCATTACAAGTTTTGATCAATTGCGGCATAACATACTCCCAACCTTTTTGACACTGGGCTCGTAATGAAGCTCCGTCTGCTATAGTTTCAAAATCACCTTGTTTTATGGTCAATCTAATTCCATCACCTTCTTGCTCTAGTAAATAATGTAATTCAGACTGGGTAGCAGAGTGGGTCTCCGTAGCTTGATGAAAAATGGTAAACGCCAAATGACTATAAGGCCGATAAAAAAGTACTTCTGCAACGACATGATCATTCAAACTTCCATCGGCATTCTTTGCTTTCCAAACGGCTTTCTGTCCAACTTCCCATATGGCATGGAGTTGGCAATTATACATGTAACGTTCTGTTAGCAGCGGATCTGTTAAAAGCTGCCACACTTGCTTCTCAGTTGCAGTAAGAACAGCTGTTACTATAGCCCACGAATTGGAAGGAATCGTTGTCATTTATTTGGGGGAGTTAATTATAAATAAGAATAATTACACTTTAAATTCTGTCATTAAATATACGCATAATATTATGAAACAAAAGCTGTACATTAGTGGTATGATCCTAGGAGCTACCAAAAAATCAATCGTTATTTTAGGCAATGGCATCTCTGGCATCACGACCGCTCGCCACCTAAGAAAAAAAACAGATTATTCTATTACTGTGATTTCAGAGGAGGCACCCTTTTTTTTCTCAAGAACGGCTTTAATGTATGTTTATATGGGGCATATGCAATTTGAGCATACCCAACCTTACGAAGCTGACTTCTGGGAGAAAAATAAAATCCAATTGATACAAAAACGCGTAATTCAATTGGATTCTGAAAACCAACAACTTCTATTTGATGACAAATCATCCCTGAGTTATGATAACTTGGTTTTAGCTTGCGGATCTATTCCCAACCGTTTTGGCTGGCCAGGACAAGATTTGAAGGCTGTACAGGGACTTTATCATAAACAAGACTTGGACAATCTTGAAAAATGGTCAGATTCTATTCATGAAGCCACCGTAATCGGAGGTGGTTTAATCGGAATCGAATTGGTAGAAATGCTCCACAGTAGGGGTAAAAAAGTCCATTTTTTAATCCGTGAATCTAGTTTCTGGAATACGGTATTGCCTCCAGAAGAATCGGAACTTGTAAACCAACATATTCGTGCACATGGTATAGATCTCCTTCTTTTATCAGAATTAAAATCCATCAAAGGAGATACCGATGGGCGTGTATGCGCAGTTAAAACAAAAGACGGCAAAGAACTTCCCTCAGAATTTGTGGGTTTGACTGTGGGTGTTTCACCTAATGTGGCCTTTTTAAAAGAAAGTGGACTCGCTATAGGCAAAGGAATTTTGGTAAACCGTTTTTTAGAAACAAACCTCCCAAACATTTACGCTATAGGAGACTGTGCTGAACAGCAAGAACCACTCCCTGGCAGAAGTGCCATTGAGTCCGTGTGGTATACCGGCCGAATGATGGGAGAAACTTTGGCTCAAACCCTAGCAGGAAAAAAAACCGCATACCAACCAGGACCTTGGTTTAATTCTGCTAAATTTTTTGACATTGAATACCAAACCTATGGTCAGATAAGTCCTTCTCCTGATAAGAAAAAAGAAAACCAAATATATTGGCAACATCCGAATAAAAATTGTGCCATTCGTCTGAGTTTTGATCCTAACAGCATGAAGATATTGGGTGGTCTTAGTCTAGGAATCCGAATGCGTCATGCTACATTTGATCAATGGCTCACTCAGAATTATCAAATAGAAGAAGTGATCAAGAATCTGGATGCCGCCTTTTTTGACCAGGAGTTTTCCCTAAACTACTTGAAAGAATTTCAGAACGAATGGGAATTGAAAAAATCAGAATTTGCCTTTAGGCTTTAAAAACGAAAGGATGTTTAGTATAAAAAGACAAGGGAGTATAGGATTAGGGTTGTTGGGTTTAACCCTTCTTTTCTTTGCACTTATTATTCCTATCGAAAATAAAACAGCTTACTTAGGAATTAGTTTTCTGCTCCTAACTTTGGGTGGGTTGTTCTATTTCAATGCAATTTATGGAAACACGTTAGCAGGGATTAAAAACGATGGTGTCTGGTTTAATGCCCTCTCTACAAGAGGAATTTCAGGTTGGATATTGGGGATGTTCCTTACCGCTTTTTATATTGCCATATACTGGTTCCCAGAAGTGCTGGGATATAATGAGCAAGGAGTAAGCACTGGATTGGTCGCTCTTTTTGATCCTTTGAGTTACCTCTTAAATGGTAATGCAGCCACCCAATGGTTTCTTTACGGTACACTATACACCTTTGCGATCATCTTGTTTGGGATAAAGTTTATATGGAAATACTGGGGAAACCGGTACCAACTTTTTCGAACCTTATCAGTCATCTTTTTTCAATTTTGTTTTGCATTTTTTATTCCTGAAATTTTATCAAAACTAAATCCAGATACCCCTTATTTTGCAAAAGATTTGAAAAATATGTGGCCATTAAACTACTATTTTCTAGATCAATGGCATTTAAAAAATATGCTCAACGGAGGAAACTTAGGACTGTTTTTTTTAGTCTTTGGTCTAGTCATGATTTTTATAATATCTCCTATACTTACATATCGCTATGGAAAACGATGGTATTGTTCTTGGGTTTGCGGTTGTGGTGCTTTGGCAGAAACTGCTGGAGATCCTTTCCGACAGTTATCCAGCAAAAAATTAAGTGTTTGGAAATTTGAACGATGGATGATCCATGCTGTTTTGGTTTTTGTAGTAGTTACTACCATAGCTGCTATGTGGTCTTTTTTAACAGACAATCCTGAACTAAGTTTTATGACAAGAGGACAATTTATCAGCGGCGTTGTAATTGTTTTAATTATTCTTATGCTTACACTCTTTTTCTGGAACAAGAATGGTCTTGAAAAAGATGCTAAATATACCCTCATCAGTTTGGGTACTATTCTGACTTTAATCCTCAGTATTCAATCATTTTCAGGACAATACACTATTCTTTTTATTGATGCTTACAGTTTTCAAAAATGGTATGGCTTTGGTATTGGAGCTGCTTTTTCAGGAGTACTTGGTGTGGGCTTTTATCCTTTTTTAGGAAGTCGGGTATGGTGTCGTTTTGGATGTCCAATGGCTGCAATTCTTGGACTTCAACAACGTTTGTTTTCTCGCTTCCGTATCACAACCAATGGAGGTCAATGTATCTCCTGCGGTAATTGTTCTACCTATTGTGAAATGGGTATTGATGTAAGAGCTTATGCTCAACGTGGTGAAAACATTGTCCGCTCCTCTTGTGTGGGTTGTGGTATCTGTGCTTCTGTGTGTCCTCGTGGAGTACTCAAATTGGAAAACGGAGAGCTGGAAGGTCGAATTAACACAACTGCTTACCCACTAGGCAATAATATGGAAGTAAATCCTTAAGGTACTCAATAGGCTTTCTGTATCTTTGTAAACAATGACACGAATTGCAGTCCTTATTCCTGCCTTTAATGAAGCGCTTTCTATCGGACAAGTAATTGCAGCCATTCCCAAGAGCGTTGAAGAGGTCATTGTGATTGATAATAATTCTTCAGACGAAACCGCAACTGAAGCCAGAAAAAAACATGCCACTGTACTTCATGAATCCCGAAAAGGGTACGGATATGCTTGTCTTAAAGGAATGGCCTACTTGGAAAAAAAACCTCCCGAAATCATTGTTTTTTTAGACGGAGATTATTCTGATTTTCCAGAAGAATTAGACAAAATTGTCTCACCAATACTGGAAGGAAAAGTTAATTTCACTCTTGGTTCTCGTGTTAAATCATTAAGAGAAATTGGTTCCCTTACCCCCCAACAAATATTTGGAAATGCCTTGGCTTGCTTCCTTATGCGACTGCTTTATCAAAGTCGATTTACAGATTTAGGACCTTTTCGTGCCATTCGGTGGGAAACTCTTCAAAGCCTTGAAATGCAAGACAAAACTTACGGCTGGACAGTCGAAATGCAGTTGAAGATTTTAAGACGAAAAATTGCTTATGAAGAAATCCCTGTACGTTACAGAAAACGTATCGGGGTCTCCAAAGTCTCCGGGACAGTCAAAGGAACAGTCATGGCAGGATATAAAATTTTAATGTGGATCGGTACTTTTTATTTTTCAGGATGGAAATAACAGCAGCCCATTTCTATACGTTTTTTATTTATCTGATTCTCGGACTGTACACCTTGAGTCTTATTTTGATTTTGATTTATAGTTTGACCCAACTGAATATGCTACGTTACTTTTTACGTTATCAGAAAAAGAACAAAGCAGCTGTAACTTTATTCGCTGAGGATCAATTGCCTAAAGTAACCATCCAATTGCCGCTATACAATGAATTATATGTAGTGGAACGTTTATTGAAATGTATTACTGCCTTAAACTATCCATTAGAAAAACTACAAATCCAGGTCCTAGACGATTCTACAGACGAATCTTTAACACTTACCCAAAAACTCGTAAAAAGCTACAAGGCTAAAAATATTACAATTGAACACCTTCACCGAACAAAACGGGAGGGATTTAAAGCTGGTGCCTTAAAAGAAGGTTTGAAATCTGCAACAGGAGAATTTATTGCCATTTTTGATGCTGACTTTTTACCAGAGTCGGATTGGTTATTAAAGACAGTTCCCCATTTTAGCGATGCAAAAGTGGGTGTAGTGCAAACTCGTTGGGGGCACCTCAATAAAGACTACTCCGTATGGACAAGGGTTCAAGCTTTTGCATTAGATGCCCATTTTTTATTGGAACAGATAGGGAGAAATCAACAACAGCATTTTATCAATTTTAACGGAACTGCAGGAATATGGAGAAAATCCTGCATTATTGATGCTGGAAATTGGGAGGGAGATACCTTAACAGAGGATTTGGATTTAAGCTATCGCGCTCAGCTGAAACAGTGGAAGTTTGTTTATTTGGATGATGTGGTTACTCCTGCAGAACTCCCCGTTACCTTAGAGGCGATTCGATCACAACAATTTCGATGGAACAAAGGAGGTGCTGAAAATTTTCGGAAAATGATTCAACGTGTTTTATTTTCAAAACAACTCTCAACAGGGGTAAAATTCAATGCCTCTGTCCATTTGCTTAACAGCAGTATGTTCCTTTGTGTAATGCTTGTTGCGATATTAAGTATCCCTATTTTGTTCATTAAAGTTCAAATCCCTGAACTGTCTTTGTTTTTTAATTTGGGGAGTCTTTTTATTCTCAGCACATTAATTTTTTTTATTTGTTATTGGTTTGTACATCAGCACATTTACGGAAAAGGTCTCTCCTCTTTTTTTAACTATACAAAGCACTTTTTTTTATTCTATACGCTTGTCATGGGATTTTCAATTCATAATGCCATAGCTGTTTTAGAAGGCCATTTTGGAAAAAAGAGTCCCTTTATACGGACACCTAAATACAATATCAACGCCACCAATACGGATTTAAATAAAACCAAATACCAACCTAAAAAAAGATCTCGATTTACCTATCTAGAAATGGGCTTTGCCGTCTATTTTCTTTTTGGAATATATGCTGCTTTTTTTGGAGCTACCTCTGGTGATTTTGGATTATTTCCTTTTCATATCCTACTGTTTATAGGTTTTTGTAGTATTTCTATCTTTGGAATGAAACAAAAGTATTAAATGCAAAGACAATTAGCTCGTTTTGCAAGTGCCGTATTGATCATTTTAGGATGCTACACCTTATCGAATTTGGTGAATCGTTCAGATACTTTTTTGCTGCTAAGCATCTATTCTAGCCTATTTGTAATTCTTTGGTTTTGGATCAGGCATTACAGTAGTTTAGGAAACATATTCCTTTTAGGTGTTTTATGTAGACTCGTTTTTTTTGATCATATTCCTGAACTTTCTCAGGATTTTTATCGGTTTTTATGGGATGGGCAGCTACAACAACTTGGTATCAATCCCTACCTTCACACTCCCAATCAGCTTATCAATATTGTTGGTTTTCCAGACTCTAATTTACTTTATGAAAAAATGGGGAGTTTGAGTAATGGAAATTTTTCAAACTATCCTCCTGCAAGTCAATACCTTTTCAAACTTGCAGCCTTATTCCATCAGGAAAGTATTATGGATGGAATTTTGACGATCAGAATAATTTACTTTTTGGGAGATATAGCGCTCTTTTTTGTAGGATGCCAATTGCTAAAAACATTGTCATTTGAACCCAACCAGATTGCTTGGTATTTTTTAAATCCCTTAGTGATCATCGAAGGAATTGGAAATCTTCACGGAGAAAGTTTAATGTTTTGTTTTACACTAATTGGATTGACGTACCTCATACAAAAACGGAGTTTTTTGGGTGGGATTTTTATGGGAATTGCCATTGCCATCAAACTCATTCCCTTGCTTCTCATACCCGTTTTTTTCAAGTACTTAGGATTCAAACGATTTATTTATTGTTGCTGCTCAATCCTTTTGGTCTCCTTACTCTTTTGGGTTCCCTTTTGGGAAGGGGACATGGTAGAACACTACAATGAAACTGTTCGATTATGGTTTACTACTTTTGAGTTTAATGGGAGTATTTATAATATCATACGAGCTGTTGGATACAAAGTGAAAGGCTATAATATCATTCGTAAATTGGGAGAAGTGACACCTTTTATCATAGTGGGTTTTATTTTTATTATAAGTTTTCTTCGTTCAAACCGCACTACAGTATCCTTATTAAAAAGTATGCTTTTATTATTGAGCGTTTACTTTTTCATCGCGACTACCGTACATCCTTGGTATATCATCAATCTTATCTTTTTGGGAATCCTAAGTGGTTATGTTTATCCTTTGGTATGGAGTCTAGTCGTGTTTTGGAGTTATAGTGCCTACGGTACGGAGGTATTTGAAGAACAAACTGTGATCCAAATTACGGCTTATAGCATGGTCTATGGAATTTTCCTTTGGGAATTGATCAAAGGTCCATTAGGGGAGCATTTTCAAAAACCCCACTTCTTTAATACTGAGCTTTCTCCAGGTACCTCGAGGTAAATCTTTTTTTGTTAAACCCCCAAAAGTCACACGATCCAATTGAACTACTTTTAGTCCTACTGCTTCAAATAATTTGATCAGCACACCTGGGCCAAGTGAATGTACTTCAATTCCTATTTCATTTTTTGATTTACCATCTAAATGACTTATTGAACTAATTTTAACATGCTTCTCAAAAACCAACTGTCCTTCTTTAAGCTGGGCAATCATTTCCTTTGTTACATTTTGATCCAAAATGACTTGATACACCATGGGTATGGAATTTGAATGACTTAATTTTTTGTGCAAGGCTTCGTCATTAGTAAACAAGAGTAAGCCTGTCATGGGTCTTCCCATAGCACCAATCGGAGGAAGCTGAATTTTCGAAGCTGTACGAATTAATTCTTGAACTGACTTTTTAGTCACATTTCCGTGTGCAGTAGCAACAAAACCTTTAGGTTTATTAAGTAATACATACACAGGAGGAACTTTCTGAATTCGAGATCCATCGTATTTTACATCATCTTTGGGTCCTACTTGATACCCCATTTCTGTGACTACTTTGCCATTAACCTGAACCAGCCCCATTTTAATATTTTCATCAGCTTCACGTCTGGAACAAATCCCAGCATTAGACAAAAATTTATTGAGTCTAACGTGATCAGGAGATTTAATTTTTTTAGGAATGGAATTTTCCATTGGAGCATTGCTTTTAGGTTTCATTTTCATTTTGTACTAACGATAGATCAAGGCAATACTAAGTAAACCTATCAAAATCCATATTTTAATAAAATTATGTGACCAAAGGTACGCCTTTTCGTTTTGAGCAATCCAAAGATGAATCAAAACAAAACCTAAAAAAGGAATACTCGCCCAAAAATAGTAATTCATCAACCCTAGAGGTTGTCTAATCAGATAGTAGGTCGGGAGTATTGAACATAAAATACATGCGGAAATAATGATTTTTGCTACACCATGACC
>Ga0208547_1001088_pt1 | contig 15236 bp, 20 predicted proteins | sample DEB08_DNA_5_FD_185501 | JGI IMG/M metagenome (GOLD analysis project Ga0208547, IMG submission 185501) | Aqueous microbial communities from the Delaware River and Bay under freshwater to marine salinity gradient to study organic matter... | ecosystem: Environmental > Aquatic > Marine > Coastal ...
ATAAACTTATAAAATATATTTAGGTCAATTTTATTTAAAAATATGATAGTATTAAATATAATGGCTTTAGAATTTGAGGGAGATAGAAATGCTTTTTTACAATTGTTAAAAGAAAATCCAGGTGTATTAATATTTAAATTTACAGCAGATTGGTGTAAACCATGTCAAACAATAAAACAATATGTAGATGCTCATTTTGAGAGAATAAGCAGTAACAGAATAAAATGTATAGAGGTAAATGTAGACGAAGCATTTGATTTATTTGCTTTTATGAAAACCAAAAAAATGATGAAAGGGATACCGACGATGTTAGCTTATAAAAAAGGAAATACGAATTTTGCTCCAGATGATAGTATATCAGGGGCAGAATTAAATGAAGTAAACGATTTTATAGCAAGATGTGAGAAAATGTGATAAAATAGAAAAAAAAATAAATAAAGTATATTTAAATGGAAGGTTTAGATTTAAATATACATAATTATGAATTAAATGATTTATTAAATTTGTTTAAAATACCTTTTCAGTTTGGAGAAAAAGAATTAAAAGAAGCAAAAAAAATGGTTTTAAAAACGCATCCTGATAAATCAGGTTTAGAAAAAGAATATTTTTTGTTTTTCTCTCAAGCATATAAATATTTATTAAAGATTCACCAATTAAGACAAAGTTCAACAACAACCAATACAGAATATCAGAAAGATGATATGTGGGCGAATGAACATAGTGTATTGATAGATGGGAAAATAAAGAGTATGAGTCAAGAAGATTATTCTAATTGGTTTAATGAAACATTTGAAAAGATGAAAATGAAAGATTCTGATTCTGAAACGGGATATGGAGATTGGTTAAAATCAGATGAAGATTTAAATACTTCAACAGCTAATAATAGTAGTGAAATGAATGAATATATACAAAATAGGAAAAGTCAAATAAGGAGTTTAGTGGTACATAAGGAGTTTGAAGAAATGTATGATGGTAGTCATTATGATTTATTGAGAGAAACTCCAGAGAATTATGGATCAGGAATGTTTGATAAACTTCAATTTGAAGATTTAAAAAAAGCTCATGTTGAATCAGTAATACCAATAACAGAAGAAGATTTCAGTAATAGAAAAAAATATGGGAATATAGATGAACTTAATAGGGAGCGTACTCAAGATATAGCAGTAAAAGGAAAAGAATGGTTTTCGTCACATGAAAATAAATTAAAATCAATGAAAACTAATGATGAAGATATAAATATTCAAAGAGCATATAAATTAATGAATCAAGATGAACAAATACGAAATAATTATGAAAAATTCTGGTCAGATTTGAAAAGAATTAAGAACTAACTGACACAGTAGGCAATACATCAATAATATAATCTTGATTATAATTAGTTTCACAATTAAAACAAGAGTTTTTATGAATAAGATTATTGGTTTTAAAATTATGATGAATATTAAAGTTACAATTTTTACAAGTAGTTGTATGATAAACGGGAGTGGCAAATCCTTTTTCCATTTTATCAAGACAAGTGATATAAATATCCTTCTTAATCGGCGTTGAAGACTTAGTAATAAAATTACCCATGATTTATTTAATAAAATAATTATTTTATAATAAATAGGAATCAATTTTAAAACTTATTGTAAAATAAATTTGTTATATTAATATATATGAATTACTACACCAAATATATTTTTGTTTTAATTTTGTTATTTGTATTTGGATACTTTTATGATAATTACCGAAAAATGGAAATGACGCAAGATAAATTGGGAGAATATGAATTAATTAAGAAGTATTTATTGAATGATTCCACTTTAGCCAGAACAAATAAACCAATTTTATGGGTACATGTTACATTTGACACAAATGCTAGATGGTGGGCTTCTTTTGGTTCTCGTAATACCAAATGTTTTAATCAACCATATCAATATTTAACAATTAAATCTTTAGTTGATAAATGTGGTGATAGTTTTAATATATGTTTAATAGATGATAAAACTTTTAACAAAATAATTCCTGGATGGAGCACCAAGGTGGCAAATTTACCAAATCCTTTAAGACCTCATCTAAGGGAATTAGCTATGGCTAAAGTATTATATTATTATGGTGGTATGACTGTTCCCTCTTCATTTATTTGTATGAAGAATTTAAAGCCGCTTTATAATAAAGGAACTTCTGCTGCTCCAATGTTTTGTGGTGAATTACCAACTAAAAGTGTAGTTTCAACTTATAGTGAATTCTTTCCTTCACATTTAATTATGGGTTGTAATAAGGATTGTCAATTAATGGAACAATATATCAATTATTTAGAAAGACAAGTAAGTAATGATTATACAAATGAAATGGAATTTACCGGGGAAACAAATAAATGGTTATATGAACAGGTTAGACAAAGAAAAGTGATGCCTTTAGATGCCAAATATTTTGGAACCAAAACAGTAGAAGGAAATCCAGTTTTGATAGATGATTTATTAAGTGATGATGATGATTTACAAATTTCTAAGTGTGCATACGGAGTTTATATTCCTCAATGTGAAATATTAAATAGAACAAATTATCAATGGTTTTCAAGATTAAATGCTGAACAAGTTTTAACTAGTAACACAATTATAGCTAGATATTTATTACTTTGTAATTAATTTAATAATAATATATTTATTTAATATATATTATTATGGACCAATATACTACTCTAAGTGATGATATTAAGCCTTTCATAGGAACTCTTGCTATTAGTGATGCAAAACACGATAAATTAGTAAAAGGAGATAACGAATATAAAGTGATGTTAGAGAAAGGTTTACCGAATGGGGATTTATATCTATTTAAAAGTGAACATGATGTTTTTAATAGTCTATTTCAAAATGATTTAAATCAAACTATACTAGACGGAAAACTTAATAAAGCAGAAGGTTATATTAGTGGGGGTGCTAAGTATACACTGGAACATTTAAAACAAAGACAAGGTTTAGATTGTCATATTGGAATAGGAGATGGTATTAAACCATATCAAGTATATAATATTCCCGTTAAAAAACAATGGTTAAGTAATTATGGAAAAAGACATTTTATTAAAGATGATCAAAACAGTCCATTGTATTCTGAAACTACTAGCACCATTACCTTTGCTTCTTTTTTAAGCAGTAAAATAAAAACTAACACTGAAATAAATTTTATAGTAGATTTTAATCAATGCGGTTTTTTAGATATGGTATTAAACGATTCTAAAAATAATGTCGAGGATATAAATTTTGAACCAAAAATTAATTATTTAATGACACCTGAAGTTTTAAATGACCCAGCTGGAAAAACTAATTTACAAGATAATTTATTTAAAAACCCAACTATCTATAATCCATTATTGGAAATTGATGGATATGCAAGAACATATTTATCGTTTAAAGGAGAAGGAGAAGATCCCTTAGAAAATAATTTTTATTCTTTATTTAATATTTCATTAAATTCAATAAAAAAACAAGAAAATTCAAAATCAACTAAATTAGTTGGAAATGGATCTATAAGTTGGGGAGATAAAAATGAAAATGGACTTTATGAATTTTCCAGTGAAGATGGATCAAATTCTAATACTAAAACAAAAAGTAGAATTTTTAGTTTATTTAAATACCTTACTGGTCGGGGTAAAAATAAAGTTATGGATATATTTTCTTATAACGCACAAATTCAACATAAAAGATCGGGTGATTGGTTACAAGCGTTAGCCTGTGGATTAGTTGATGGAAGAAGATTTAGAAATATACGTGATAATATAGATATTGTTATGGGGAGTAATATAACATATTTTGTTTCCCATGATATAAATGCTGTAACTTATGCATTATTACTAGGCATTAATGTTATTTTTTTAACTAATGATCTAAAAGGAGGTGTACTTGTTTTTAATAATCAAAAAAATCCTAATTTTGCCCAAGTAGATGAAACACAACTAATTAACAGGAGGATAAAAGGTATGCAAGAATATTTGAATAATAATTGGTATCCTCAATATACACAAAGGAGGGAGCAAAGACAAACTACCAGATATGGTCATGATACTTGGGGAACCAACTATATGGAAGCACTTGAACTTCTGAAAGAGCAATATAGAACACAAATAACAGAACAATTTAATAAAAATGAACAAATTATTAATAATGATATACCTCTGAACCAACAAATACAACAAATAAAAAATATATCAGATGGATTATCAAAATATTTTCAATTACTTGTTGAGTTTGCTTTTGTAAATAAAAGTTTTCCCGAATTACGAAATGAATTTGATATTTTAGATTTAGGTGCTAATCAAAGTATTAATCAGGTTAATGACATTGCTAATCTGCAACTAAAAATAAATGCATATTCTAAAATAATAAGTACAAGAGCTTTATTTGGGTTTGATGAAGAAATGAGCAATGATCAGGAGCTATTATTAGGGCAGGCGTTTGTAAAATTTATTAGAAATAATCTATATAAATTAGATGTTTATTTATCGGTAGCTACTTCCTTTGAAATAAGTAGTTTACCTGATAAATCAAGAAATCCGTATATTAAGAGTGTGTTTGGTTCAACAAATCTCGAAACTAATAGTAAAATTTCAGATATAAGTTCGTTTATAGCTTATTTAAATGAATTAGATATGACATATATTAGAGATATATACAATATAAGTACGTTATTAATAAACAAATATAATAATGAGGAATTGTCTTCTTATATAGAAGGTCTAAGAAAGCCCAAACAAGAACCTTATAAAGAGTATATAAATATAATAAATACTCTTAATGAATGTGTTAAAATTTTACCAGAACCACCTCAATCAGACAATAATCAGGATAATCAGGAAGACTTAGTGAATAAATTAGAACAGGAATTACAATCCGATAATAGGAGTTCCCCGGCTATCATTACTTCTAATAATACCAATATTATACAGGTTTTAAATAATAGTGATTCATGGTTGGCTAATAACGATTCTACTACTTTACCTGATTCATCAGTAACAAGTAATATTGCTGAAGAAGAAATAGGTTTACATACAAAAGATGCTGAAACTGGAGAGGAGTTAACGGAGACAGAACAAGAAGAACAGGCTAAAAAAGTAACACCTAATAGATATTATACAAGATATTTAAAAAGTACATTGACGAATGGGGGAACAGAACATTTTTTTAGAAATAATTGGATGAATTCTATTCGTTCAAGTGTAGGATTAAGACGACAAAATGGTGGTAAATTAGGGAGTGTAGGTGTGCAAGATAATAGGAGAATAAAACATGAAGATGAAGTCGTTTTGGATATTTGTCAAACTAGAATATATTGGCCATTGTTGTTTTATAGTAGTAATGTGAACCTATATAACAATGAATCGGACATTATATCTTATCTTCTAAATTTAGTTTCATCAGGATCAATAGAACACTATGTAGTATCTCCTTTGGTGTCTTTGATACCAAAGTTGTCCAATACGGACAACCAATATAATGAATTAAGAGATAAACTAACCAGGGGTATAGATGAAGAAACTGTAACTACACAGTATGGTGAAAACACAGTAATGACTGTTAGAAGGAGAATAGAATTGGATCAACAAGGTGATGCCTTTAGTGTATTGGTTTTAGTTATATGGATCTTATATTACATAAAACCAATGGTTTATGGAGGAAGTGATACTCCTCCTCCTCCGGAATTGTCTACGCCTTTGGAAAATCAACTAGATGATAAAAGAAATGATTCTAAGGAAAAATTTAATTTCAAGAAAGCATTTGGTTGTCACCCATTACTACCTTTATATAATATATTAACCTCATATTGGTATAATATTTCAGAAAAAATGGTTATAAGTCCTGATTTTGTATATTTTAACCAATATTATAAATTTTTAAATAAATGTTTTAATGTATTAAATGAAAAATACCTCCAAGAAGGAAATCATTTAAATATTTTAAAAGCATATATAATTAGTAAAGGTTTACAAACACTATTTTTTAGTGTTAGTACTAATATTGATTTAAGCAACAAATTTGAAGAGTTAATTAATATGAATTATGAAGGATCGGAAACAGAAGAAAGTAAACCACCTGAAACAGAAGAAAGTAAACCACCTGAAACAGAAGAAAGTAAATCTCCCGAAATAGAAGAAAGTAAATCTCCCGAAACAGAAGAAAGTAAATCTCCCGAAACAGAAGAAAGTAAATCTCCCGAAACAGAAGAAAGTAAATCTCCCGAAACAGAAGAAAGTAAATCTTCCGAAACAGAAGAAGAGAGAAAAGAAAAAAGTGAAATTGATATATTACTATTTACAATGATTAACGGTATATATTCAAATTATTTTTGTGGTACTGTTAAATTATCTGAGGAGGAAAACAATATAGCGCAAATTTATATAAATAATCCTTTATTTAATAATTTTATTAATAATGAAGTAGATATAAAAAAGATATTGATTCAATCTGAAGAAGAATCAATGAATTTAAGTATAGATATAGAAAATTCCGATAAAATAGAAAAAACAATGAAACAATTACAAGAAGATGTATTTAATGATATAGCAGAAATAACAAAGATTATAGGAGAAGATATTGGGGAAGAAAACATGTCTCCTAATGAAGAAAACATGTCTCCTAATGAAGAAATCATGTCTCCTAATGAAGAAATCATGTCTCCTAATGAAGAAAACATGTCTGCTAATGAAGAAAACATGTCTGCTAATAAAGAAAGCATGTCTCCTAATAAAGAAATCATGTCTCCTAATAAAGAAATCATGTCTCCTAATGAAGAAAGCATGTCTCCTAATGAAGAAAGCATGTCTCCTAATGAAGAAAGCATGTCTCCTAATGAAGAATTAAATAAAAATGTAATAATTAAAAAACCATTATCAGCACCAACCATTTATAAAAGATCACCAAATAGATTATCTCCATCAATGAAATATCCAGTACAACCAAGATCACATGGAGGAAAGGGACGAACAAAAAAGAAAAATAATAAAAGGAAAAGAAAAAATAGTAAAAAGAAACAATCCAAAAAGAAAGTAAAGAAAACAAAAAAAAATAAGAAAACAAAAAAAAATAGTAAGACTAAACGTAAGAAATAATTTATTTTTAATTAAAAAATTATCAAATAATTAAAAATAAATATGATATGGTATGCTGTATTTTGATTTGCTATAAACTACTTTTGTAGAAAATAAAATGGTATTAAAATTACAAACTTGTCTAATAATAGTGCATAATTTATTATAATCTAATTTTCTCTCTACATAATGTTTTTTGGACTCATAATAGAATGGTTTTAATGAATTGCAAAAAGGAATAATTTCATTTTGTAATTGAGCTCGTTTGTAGGCATTTAAATCAAAAATGTAATACTTTTCAGTTTTATCACAAATTTTGTCTAAAAAGTCGAATAACAATGTTTTATCAATAGTTTCTTTAAAAATTTGACTCATCTTATATTTTAGGTAGATAAAAGTTGATTTAAATTGTTAGTAAAAAGGGCTAATTCAATTTCATCTTCATGTATATTGTGAAAAATGGTAATATATTTACATAAAAGTTTAATAATTTCATACTTTTGAGTTTCATTAAGAATAGAAGTAGACTTAATAAATAGTAAATAATTATCATAGATGTCCATAACAGAATATCCTTTATCAAATAAATCATAGAAAATATCAATTGCGTCTAAAAGTTTATTTTGAAGAATAAATTTGGTATAATTTTCAAAAATAATAAAACTAATGTTAGTGCAAATTTTATTTGCAAGTTCGAATGTAATAGGTTGGTCAATAATTTTAAATTTTTCCAAATAGTTCAATAAAATTCTAATAGAACCATTACATACAGAAACGATAAATTCTTCGGCTTTTTTTTGAATATCAATATTTTCCTTTTGTTTAATTTTATATAAAATAGAAAAGAATTGATTATTATCGAGAGGTTTTAATTTAATAATAATTTTTCTGGATTGAAGACTATCGATAACTTTTTGAATATTACAACAAGAAGAAATAAAATGGACATTATTTTTATATTTATCAATACAGTTTCTAAAAACTTGTTGACTTTGTTCATTAATATTATCAATATCATCTAAAATAACCATTTTTTTTTTGTTAGGAATAGAACATCTAGTTTGGCAAAAAGTTTTGACCTCAGTGCGGTAATATTGAATACCTTGTTCTTTAAGACTATTAATTTCAAGTATATTATCAGAATAGTAGTGTTCTCCATAATATTCTTTAATCAATGTATTAATAAGAGAAGTTTTACCAGAGCCAGAGTCACCAATAAATAATATATTTAAATTGTTCATAGAAATAAGAGTATTTAATATTTCTATAATTTCAGATTGTATTTCAAAATCTTGGAAAGATGTAGGTTTATATTTATAGATAAATGGAATAGACATAATATAATATATTCGTAAATAAGTATTTAAGTAAATGTATAGATATAATAATAAAATGACAGATTTTTATAAAGTATTGGAGGTAGATGAGAAAGCGACTCAAGAGGATATAAAAAAAAGTTATAGAAAGCTATCATTAAAATATCATCCAGATAAGAATCCAGCAACAGAAGAAAAATTTAAAGAAATAAGTCAGGCTTATGAAACTTTAGGTGATAATGATAAAAGAAGAGAATATGATATGAGAAATCAAAATCCATTTTCAGGACAAGGTTTTCCAGGACAAGGTTTTCCAGGACAAGGTTTTCCAGGTGGAATGAATCAAATGGATGAAATAGTAAAAATGTTTTTTGGAGGTCAAATGCCAGGAGGAATGGCTTTTGGAGGTGGTGGTATGCCAGGAAACATAAGAGTGTTTAGAAATGGGGAACAAGTAAATATAAATGGATTAAATAAACCTCCTCCGATTATAAAAAATGTAGTTATAAGTTTAGAACAAGCTTATAGAGGAGATCAGATACCAGTAACAATTGAAAGATGGTTATTTGAGGATGGAATAAGAAAATGTGAAAATGAGACTATATATGTTCCATTAAAAAAAGGAATAGACAATAATGAAATAATAATATTGAGAGATAGAGGAAATATGCTTGATAATAATTTAAGAGGAGATATAAAAATAATAATAGGTATACAAAATTCTAGTGGATTTCAAAGAGATGGATTAAATTTAATATTAGAAAAAGAAATAACATTAAAAGAGGCGTTATGTGGGTTTGAGTTTATAATTCAACATGTAAGTGGAAAGAATCTAAGATTTAATAGTGATAAAGGAAAGGTATTAAAAGATGGAATAGTAAAAGTAATTCCTAATTTTGGTATGGAGAGGGATAATCAAACAGGAAACTTATGTATAAAGTTTAATGTGAAATATCCAGAAATAATAACGGATAGTCAAATAGAAAAATTGAGAGAAATTCTATAAAATATTATTATAATATAGTAAATGAAATTTTATAATAATAAAAAAGGTGTAATATTAGTTTGTATAATTTTCTTGTTAATGATATATTTTGGTGGTAAATATGAATGTTCATGTGAAAAAAAACAAAAGATTGTTATAGAAAAGAAATATTAGGTGTTCAATACAATCATTTTTATTTTTTTCTTTTTTTAGGAATTGCTTTTCCGTCTTATTTTTGGACATTTCAAACATTAGGTTTATTATGGGAATTATTTGAAATAGTGTTAGATAGAAATGAAGAGTGGGCAATGAAACATTTTGGAGGTTGTTTTTCGGAGGAACCGAGAGAAAATATAGAAAATACCATCTTTAATTTTAAAGTATATAAAGGTGTAAATAAATATATGAATCCAATAGATAAGTTTTTTAATATAAAGAATTCCAAAATACATAGTTGGCATGGATCTATAGCCGAAGTTATTCCAAATATATTAGGATTTATATTGGGAATATGGATAAATAAATATATAATTTAATACTTTCTTTTAGATTTGCCTTTTTTAGATTTGCCTTTTTTAGATTTGCCTTTTTTAGATTTGCCTTTTTTAGATTTGCCTTTTTTAGACTTTCTTTTAGATTTTTTTGCGCCAGCGTCAAACATCTTTGTTGCAATACTAGCGAGGATAATACCACATCCTATAGTTGCAAAACATGCTATAACATTGATAAGTCCATTTCCCGCATTTTCTTCTCTTAATTCAAATTCTTGACCTGTAGTTGTTTTGTATACTCCTGGTCCAAAACGCCAATACATATCGGTCGCTTCATTCCTAGCTTGTTGTTCTTGAGCCACACTTTGCCAATAGTTCTGTGGAGGTCTTTCAACTCCTTGGCTAAACCCATGAACTGTTTGCTTAAAAGGATTATAATATCCTCTAGTTTTTTTTTTTTTTTCATGTAGTTGTTCTTGTTCGTCTATTGTAAGTGTTTGTTGATCACTTGTAGTTCTCATTGGTCCTGTATCAAATGAGACATTTCTGCCATTTCTGCCATTTCTACTCATTATATATAATAAATATATAATTTAATGATGATGTCCATTTTGTGAAGTAGCTAATATAAAAGTTCCAGTAATAACGAGAGATAAGGCAAATATTTGTAAAGGATCAAGTTTTTGAGAAAACAGAAAGAACGCACCAATAGCAATAACCACAGCTATAGATGTATGATGAATAGCATGAATAATGGAAATATGTTTACCAGTTCTCATTACAAAATAAAGAAATATATAAGTAATTAAAATAGCTAAAAGTCCTAAAATAAAATAAATATTAAAATGAGATTTATGATCAGCACCTTTTTTAAGAAGAAATTGAGCAGTAATTTCAGTAAAAGCCATAATAACAAAAAATAAAATTAATTGTTCATTAGAAATCATATATATTTAAGTTTTAAAATAATTTAAAGACAATAAAAGTATTTATATTGGGAGGCAACCTGGCCGAGTGGTTAAGGCGGAAGACTAGAAATCTTTTGGGAAATTCCCGCGTTGGTTCGAATCCAGCGGTTGTCGTGGACACTCGTGGTGTAGTGGTAACATAGTTCCCTTCCAAGGAATTGCTTCGGGTTCGATTCCCGACGGGTGTAAAAAAAACAATTATAAATTGTATTTTTTTATAATTGTTTAATCTTCAGGTTGCATAACAAGTTCTAAAGGCATATCAACTTTATGATCTTCAATATATTGACATATAAATGCAAGATATCGTAATACCAGATTATGTATTTTCCAAAATATATTCATTTATCAATATTATATATATATCTTTAATTATATTTAACATATAAAATATAAGCAAGTATTAATAATCCGTTAATATTTTTGGCGAAAACATCTAATATGTTGTAAAAAATATTTTTATTTTTAAAAGAAAACATATAAGCAATACCATATAGAGACCATAATATAAAATTAAACCAAAATAGAAAATTATTCATTAAATTATCTCCGACAAAATTAGTATAAATTAAATAATAGGCTCCAATTAATCCAAAGAAACCTAAAATAGTGGCTAAATATTTTTTAATTAGTTTAATTTCTCCTAAAAATCCTAAGATCAACATAAAAGCGTTTAGACCAAATATCCATGTTAAAATATTTATATTATCATAAAATATATTTTTTAATGATAACGATTCTGGTTTAACATTTTGATAAATAAAGAAACTAATAATTGAAAATAACATAGTAGGTGTCGTAATAAACCAATCAAGATATCGAATAAGGGAAACATTGACTTTAATCTTAGAAAAGTTGAAAACTAACCAAATATAAAAGGAAAATTCAATGAATTGAACGATTGTTTCTAATAATAAGATTTGGTTAAGAATAATTTGATCGTCATTTAATTTAATAGATAATCCGTAGAGAGATAATAAACCAATAATTAATTGAATAATTAAAGATGTTAAAGCAGATTTATATATTGATATATCCATTAATATATAAAAATAATATTTTTTAATAAGGGAAAGCTAAATTAGAAGGATTTGAAGAAAAATTACAACCACAAGTTCTACTAGGTCTAGGAGCAATTCCACCTGCTTTTTTTATATTATAATATTCTTGTAATTGAGTCATTGTTAATGCAGGTGATGTAGCTTTTCTATATTTAGCTCGGCGAACAGATGTGTTTAAACCTCCAACACCTTGGCCTGGTTGATATTTATTAAATAAATTAGTATCTACATTTCCAGTAAATATTAGTCTTCTTTGACCTCCAGGTAATCCAGATTTATTACTCATATATATAATAATAAAATATTATTTAATTTGATACAAATTATATTTACTAGTAATTTCTTCATTTTTTTTTATATCTGTTAATGAAACTAAATACCTATATTTGTCTTTATTTTCAAATGATTCAAAACTTCCAATTACTTGTCCAACATATCTCTCTAATAGTGTATCAGTTAAATACGAATAACTATTTGGATTTTCACTATGATTATAAAAACCACCAATAGGAGTGCGAATATAATTATCTTCAAATAGATCATTTTTTATATGTGTCAATCCTAAAAGTGTATTTTTTGGTATAAATTCTTTAGCAAATAAACCTAATCCATGAATTTTCGATTCTTTAATGGTCAGATATGAGGGTAAAGCTTGATACATTTATATTAATTATAAATATATTTTTAAATGAATAAAAAAATATTTATGAAATTCTACTAGAGTCAATTTCAGCAGATACTAAATAGATAGAGTTTTCAGTTACAATAATATATTCTTTTTCTACTTTGTAAATTTTAGCAATAGGACTAGTATATTCGTCCTCACTTTTAACAAGTAATTTCTCTTGATTACCTTTTACTCCGATAATTACCTTTTTATCTAAAGAGTCAGTCCAATAATCAGATTTGATTTCTTTATCTTCAACAATAGCTAATTTAAAAGCATGAGTTAAACAGGTTGCAGATGGCATTCTATACTGTTGTTCACTAGATTCAGTTAAAGCACTCATTTATATAAAGATTTTATATATATTTCTTTAAATACTTATAGTTATTAAAAATATATTTTGAGTATAATTAATTCATTTTTAATATAGATAATTAATACAATGAAAAATAATATTTTAAATAATATTGAAAATTATAATTTAAGCATAGAGCAAAATGAATGTGTTTTATTTTTGAAATATATAGGATTAATTCATGAAATAATTGAAAATGCTACAGATAATATTTTTATTCAAAAAGAATTATATTTAAAATACATTTTAATAACAGCTATAAAAAATACATGTTATATTTATAATTTTTTATTATTATACACTAAAAATTTAGATTTAACAATTTACCATACTCAAAAATCTATTTTATATTATATTGAATTTATTGGTCAAATTGGTGACGATAATCATAGTTTTTTAAAATTAAATTCTAAAGATGCTACATTATTTATTTATAAAAAAACTATTTTTGATGTAAACCAAGATTATAGAAAAACATATGAAGAATCAGATGAAACAAAAAATAAATTAAAAAAATTAAGTTTGTTTATAAATGTTTATAATGGTATATTAAATCAATATATTGAATTTTCCGAGTTTGATGAACATTTTTTACCAAATCTTCAAAAAAATATATTTACAAAAATTTATAAAATTGTTGAATCTTTAATACAAATTAAATTAACTGATCATGATTTTGAAAATAAGTTGTCAAATTTATTAAACATAATTGAATTATTAAATAAACATTATCAAAAAAAATTTATTAAAAATAATTATTTACACATTGTTGATTTTATAACCAAAAAAATAAATAAAAAAAGTATATCTATTGATATTATTAAAGCAAAAATAGATAAAGAAAATTTATCGGAAAAATTAAATACTTTCTCCACATGTAAAATTGTAAATTATTTGACAAATTAATCAAAGCATAATACCTTTTTTCTTATTTTCTTTTTTCTATTTTTATTTAATAATGATTTATTATCTACCGATGATGAAATAATAGTCTGATATTCTGATTCTAGTATATTTTTAAGAAATCTATAAATATACTCTAACGATAATTCATCACATCTACCTACAACTAAAACACTACCCGTTCTAAAAATCATAAAGGATACTTCATAATAATCTTTATGTTTGGGTTGTTGACCATCCTGTTCACCTGTTACTGTTTTATCATAATAAAATTTTGATTGAATTCCTGGATAAGAACAAGCATCAAAATTACTATTAATCCTATATTTATATTTTAAAATATCATGAAGCTTATCTCTATCAATATAATATCCACAATTAAAATTAGAATTAATTAATACGGTTTCTGTTTTTGATGAATCATAACTTAAATCATCTCCTAAGAATGGTTTTAATACATTTATTAAAGAATTAAGTAACTTAGACAACATTTCTTCAGTTTGAATTCCAGGTATTTCCAATTTTCCTGTATTGAAAACCTTTACATGCATTTCTTTGAATTCATCATTATGCATTATTCTTAATATCAATACAAAACAATTAAAGAATGCCCGTTTCTTCTTACTTCTATAACTTAACAAATCTTTTTTACAAACCCCTATACTTATCTTTCTTTGGTCTTTATATTTTATTCTACCTTCTGGATTTTCAATATGTTCTATAATTTGCTGTTCATAACAAGTAACATCTTTTAACTGTTCTTCAATATATTGAACCTCATCAGAAGAAGTAGATGAATATTTAATTTGCTTTTTAATAACTCCATTTTTAGGAATACTATAATTCAAAATAGGAATTTTCCAAAATATATCTTTAATATTTATATCATTTTTGTTTAAATATGAAATTTTTGTTTTTGTTGAAATGTATATATCTGAACATTTAGGAATATTATTTACATCTATCATTTGAGAATCAATTAAATTTTTTTTATTAACATTCGAAATATTTTCAACTGGAGTTTCCATGTCTAATTCACAATCATTTTGTAAAAAGGATTCCCAATCATCATCTATGTTATCCATACTAATAGTATCTATATTGTTTTGTTTAAATATATTTTTTTTAATTTAAATAGAATCAATTATTTTCTTTATTTATAATAAATAAATGAATTCCTACATTCATGAAAGACAAACAATTCCAGTTGCTATTAAAAAAACTGAATCCTTTGAAAATTGTAAAGAGTTAAGTTTAAATCACAATTTTATTGATCCCTCCAAAATGTCACCTCCAAATAGCTTTATGGAAAAGTTAATGAAACGCATGGATAATTATTATAGTCCAACCAATAAAGACACTATGGGTAAAAGTTTTTCTTTCAAAAATTAAAAAAATTGAATGTATTTAATTATATTAAATAAATT
>Ga0208547_1001089_pt1 | contig 15226 bp, 24 predicted proteins | sample DEB08_DNA_5_FD_185501 | JGI IMG/M metagenome (GOLD analysis project Ga0208547, IMG submission 185501) | Aqueous microbial communities from the Delaware River and Bay under freshwater to marine salinity gradient to study organic matter... | ecosystem: Environmental > Aquatic > Marine > Coastal ...
GTCTTGGACGCAGTAGTCCAGCATCTCTTGACTGAAGGCTTCCCAGCCGCCTTCGTAGTCACCTTTGTGACAGTTGAGGCGCAGGCCCCACGCTTTGAGACTGTGGGAACCCCAGAGGCGCTTTGGTAGGACGTCTCTGATGGCTGGCACTGAAGCATCAAACTCAATAATGTGCGGCTTAATGAGTTGCGACAGGATCATTGTGTCGGTGACCTTTGGTCCAGTGCCACCCTCAAACCAAGGGTGCAGCTTGGCAATCACTTTGCTGTCGTAGCCGATCCAATTGTGGCCTACGACCTCTTCAGCGTCATAGAGGATCTTTAGTCCCTCTTTGATGTTCTCAGATGTAAACGTCTGCACCTCGTCGGTGTCTAAGTCTCGCAGGACGAGACAGTGAATTGTAGAGACGTCAGGCAGCAAACCATTCGTCTCTATGTCGGCTATATACCGAATCATAGTAGCTCTCCTAAGATGTGGATGTTTTCAGATGTCAAAAGCCCAACCCATAGAAATAAATCTTGGGGTTGGGATTTAGAAACTTAAAACTGACGAGGCATCCATGAGCCTTCCAGTTTCTCTGGTGTACTGAAGCACACCAGCAGGTCCTACCTCACCGGTAAACCTATTCTTTAAAACGACAAGATTTCTGATGCCTGACAGGGGCTGCTCTGCGTCGACCTCTAGACCTATGCAGCAGTCCGACAGTTGAACCAAGGCGTGTGACCCCCGCATCTGCGACAAGTGAACCTTAGCACCACCTTCGTGACCTGCCTCACTGTTAGGACGCTTGAGGTGAGACACAAGTACCAAGCAGATCCCAGTGTGTTGCACTAGGACCCGAAGCTCTGTCATGATCTGGTCGATCAGTCGCCGCTCGTCGTGGACCTGACCTGTCAGGCCTGACACTAGGATCGACACATGATCCAAGAAGATCACTTTACAGTCTAATGCCTTCGCCATATACATGATGCGGTTCTTGACTGTGTCGAGATCTGTCGATCCAAAGTGGTCATAGAGATACACGTCACGATCAGACGTGAGGTCGTCGAAGGCAAACTCGATGTCTTCCTTCGATGCTACAGTAGGATCAATCACGATGTTCTTGTTCATGTGTAAACCCACCAGACCCTGCATGGTGCGCTTGGATGTCTCCTCAAGCATCATCATGCCTACGTTGTGACCCTTCTGGTGCAAGTGATAGGCCATCTCCCGTACCAGCGTCGACTTTCCCACGCCGCTACCCGCCGCTATCGTCACCAACGATGCTGGCTGCATCCCCAGTGTGATTTCGTTCAGTCGGGCGTAAGGGTAACTGAGGTCCGACACCTCGTCACGGTCGGCAATCTTGTCGCGAAGTTCTGATGAACTAATGATGCCGTCTGGGCGGTACTCTTTGGCCTGCCAAATGGCGTCTATGATGGCAGACCCCTGCCCCTGCAGAAGACACTCATTTGCGTCCTTGCAGGGTAGATGGGCAATCTTAGCTTTGCCGGGCGGCAGGATCTCTGCGCACTCGATGGCTGCTGCTCTGCCTGCATCGTCTTGGTCGAACATGAGGACTACTTCCTCGAAGGCAACCAGATAATCGTAGTTTTGCTTTACTGCCTTTTTGGCGGCCTGTGCGCCATTCGGTAATGATACTGTGGGCCACCATCTGTTTGTTCCCCCAGACGTCACTTGTGCTGTGGTTAAACAATCTATCTCTCCTTCAGTAACGACAATCTTCTTTCCCGACGACCACAGGTGTGATCCGAAGAGCGTCATCTTTGATGCGTCACCGGTAATGGTAAACTGTTTGTCTTTTCCCCTTACTTTCTGTGCGACCGCATTACCTTGCGCATCCCTGTAGACAGCGATCTGCACCGGCTGTCCTCTCATCATGCCAACCTGATATCCAAACTTGCGGCATGTCTCTTCAGTGATCTTACGCGCCGGTAGAGCGCTGTACTCACCCTGCAGCAGTGGTTTGTTGCTCTTGTCCTGTTGAGGCACTACACGGGCCTCTGTGTCGCCCTCGTCGGCATATGCTGCGCAGCCGAAGCAGAATGTGTGACCATCGTCATAGATGGCGGCATTATCTCTGCTGCCACAGACTTCGCATGGCACATGCTGCACGAAATTACTTTTACTCTCCTTCTGTAAATTCATAGCGTCCTCACTAAGTCTATACGTTCACCAATCCAACGCATGACAGGCACTGCCATTGAGTTGCCCATCGCTTTGTACCTCGGCCCATCAGGGCAATCTTCTGACGCTTTATTGCGCCACGGTATCTGCGTGTAATTATCGGGAAAGCCTTGTAGGCGCTCAGTCTCACAAGGAGTCAGTCGACGTACTTTTAATTCTGATGCAACTGCAGTTGTGTGACCCACCGATAGAGTAGGCGACACCTCTGGCGTGGACGCCGCCTGTGTTCCGCTCATCTCTGATGCGAATGCAATCAGCGGTGTGTCGCCTCGCACCGTGTTGCAATTACCTGCCGTCAGAGCCATCGTGTCTGTTGGCTGTGGGTTGTGGTGTTGCTTCATGTCATATGCAATAACGTGATTACTTTCGACCGCCTCTGTTCCTCTTGGACCTTTATGCATTCCGGCTGTCAAAGGGCCTACAACACTTGCAACTTCTACTGGCTCTCCAATGAACCTGCTGTATTGATTAGCGCCAACCGTAATTGTGTCGGCAATTCTTTCCCGCGTTTGTCTGCTCGGCGCAGGATGCCCTGACAGGCTTTCGCGCTCAAATAGAACCGCTGCGGCACGTCGCCAGTCTCCAAGGTATCCGACAACAAACACACGTCTGCGTCGCTGGGCCACTCCGAAATACTGAGCGTCGAGAACTCTGTAAGCGAACCCATACCCGCACTTCCCCAGCGCGGAGAGGAAGGTTCCAAAGTCCCGTCCCTTGTTACTTGACAAGACGCCGGGTACATTTTCCCAGACAATCCACTGGGGATTATACTTTTTAGCAACTGCCAAGAATGTAAGCATGAGGTTACCACGCGGGTCAGCCAAGCCTTTTCTAAGTCCCGCCACGGAAAAGCTTTGGCATGGTGTTCCCCCAACGAGAAGGCTAATTGATTGGTCATCAGGCCACTCCTTAAAGTTCGTCATGTCACCATAGTTAGGGACATGAGGGTAATGATGTTGCAAAACTGCTGATGGAAACTTCTCTATTTCAGAGAAAAACACTGGCTCCCAACCTAGTGGGTGCCAAGCGACAGTCGGAGCCTCAACTCCGCTGCATACTGATGCATATCTCATGATACATCCTTAGCCTCGTTTAGCCATTCTTCGGGGATCAGCTTTTGGGCAAACTTGAAGCCGTGCTTCTGACAGTAGTCGCCATAAGAAGTTGGACTGCCCTTATAAAGCTTTTGGGTTGATCGAGAGAATACGAACCTGATGTCGATCTCAGGATGCTGCTGCTTGATTAACAAGTGCTTCGTCCTGTCTCCCACAGACCAGATGCCCTTCGTCTCGACATAAAAAAAGCCCCCAGCCTTTGGGAGCTTAAAATCAGGAGTATATCGAGTGTCCCTCGCTGGGACGGTGTAGGGTATTCGGTCTGTTTCGTAGATGACCTCTAGGCCGTATTCTCTCAGTTGCTGCGCTATGCGCTCTTCTAGGCCCGACCTAAAAGCTAATCGCATCATTAATGTCACCGGCTTTCCCGCTCTCCAACTCCGGTGCAATATGCGCAGGCATTGGGTTGTCGTTGGCAGCAGTGTAACCACCCTCGACCTTCTCAAAGCCTTCTGGGACACCACCCTCGACCAAGTTAATGATCTGCACGGTGCTTAACTGTAGACTGATGCCTCGTTGATTCTTGTTGATGTCATAAGGCTTGATAGAGCCGTATGCTTGGACCGTAGATCCACCAAAGACGTGAGGGATGTTTTTTCCCACGATTGGAGTACCGACACTGTCGATGAACTTAGGTGGAAACTTAGACTTCATCTTGATGATGACGTTTCCGGTATCCTCTTCAGTGTCTACAGGGATCGACAGTTTGCTGATGTCTTCGCCTTTAAACTCCTGCATCACGACATCCATGATTGCACCTTTGATGCGTTCAGCCGTCTTGGGGTCCAAGATGATCTGAAGCTTCCACTCGCCATCAGCATTGAACTGGGTGTCTGGGCGGTCTGGATGGACCCATGCATATCTTGCTGAACCTACGCCGCTCACGAATGAATTTCTCTTAGCCATCGTCTATTGCTCCTTTTCGATGTCTTCTTCTTCTAATGATGATGTATTCACTGATGGGTAGTGGTCACTGAGATCCACGCCCCACTTCTCTGCCCTCTGCTGTAGCTCTTTCGGCGGCTTCACCTTCCATTGTCGGCACAACTCAAGGTCCGACAAAACTCGCTCACGCGGATGCATTGGGCTGCTCCGTTCTTTTGGTTCTATCTAAAGGTGGACATAACCCCCTAGGAGAAGCAGAACTCACTATCGACGACCTGCGAGACGTCCAGAGATCCCTTAGATGGCACAGGTGGCAATGGTGGCTCCTCGGCTGTCCTTTGCTCACCCACGGTGCTTCTGAAGTACGACAGGAAGCATGGGCCTGTGTACTGATCAACAAACGTGTTGCGGATGATCTGAAACATGGGCCACACCTGAGCACACTGGGTGCCAAAACTGTCGTGGATCATGAAGAAGTCCTCAATGTTGTTGTCGAGCATCGACAGTATTGTGGACTGCATGTGGCAGGCATCGAGACTGTGGACGAGGTTTGGTGCTATCCCAGCCTTCATCTTACGACTGTCGATGATCCACGGGTTCTCTTCTCTGAAGGTCACCTGAGATCTGACGCGCTTCTTAAGATCCCTGTCCCACATAGCGATCTTGATCTTATGACCAACCCACTTGCGATACCTTTGAACGACAGGGAAACCGATAGGCGTCTTCCAGACCAGCGGCTTGTTCTCCTTAGAGACACTGTCGCAAAGCTCTTGGACGAAACCCATGGCCTGTGCAACCGACGACAACGTATCCTCGATAGCTGCATAGTTGACCTTCGCCAGATAATACGCAGCCTTCTCTTGTGTGCCTTCGTCACCAAACGGGTGAACGTCTAGCTCGCCATAAGCCACCTTCCGGCTAAGGTCTTTCATCAGGTCTTCTTTAAGTTGGTCTTTGAAGCCATAGACATTGCTGCTGTACCCGTAGGTCATTACGTTTCTTTTGACGACCTTCCTGCTGATGCCATAGTCCAACCAGAGCTTTGCTAGGTGTGTTTCTTTGGTTTCCTCAAGTAAGCGCTGGGTGACCTCATCAGCGACATCCTGATAGACGTCAGCCATCTCATTGGCAGGCATGAGGTTTACTCTGGCTGCATCCTCTTCCGACAACATCAAAGATGAGTAATGTTGAATACCACTGTTAGTCCCATCAAGACTGATTGGAAGGTGACACCTAAAGTCATCTGGATTTCTCATATAGTCAGCAAAAGCATAACACGCTGCGAGAAAACCAAAGGGCTTGTCAGCCGCCTGCCAGAAGTCAGATGTCGACTTGAAGTCCTGAGCAACTGCAAGGATCTCGTCAGTGTGGTCTTCGGTCCACTGAATGCGTTCCTCTAGTGGTCTTTTGCTGATCTTGCCGAAGTCTCCGACGTTGGCAACATGTATATACAGCCACCCTATGTTGTCAGATGCCACCTTTCGACCATTAGCGAACTCAAACAAAGCTTTCACATGGTCATCTCTCTGGTAGTGAAAGTGCGACACCGGATACATGCGGCCTCGATGGTCGAAGTTCCAAGGTAGATAAAACTTGTCGTATGTTAGAAGCTCTTGAGCCTTCGACATAGACTGACTGAAGACAAACTTGTCGGCTTTGACCTGCTGGACCGCCTTATAGTAATTACGACGATCCAACACATATTGTTTCTTCTGATGTTTTTCCATCGTGTCGAAGTCAGAGGGCATCTGCTTCTTCTCAGGTTCGACCTTTGATGGAAACTTGCCGAAGACCCAATCGTTCTTCCAGCAGTAATCGACGGCCTCGTATATACGACGATTGATCCTCAGAGGTGTTCTCTGCAGTGCGTTTAGTGCTTCGACATAAGGTGGAGTACCATATCGTCTGAAGTCGTCCTCGATCATCTTCTGCTGCTGCTTGGACGCATGTTTTACCAGAGGCACACTAGAGGCCAAGAAAGGGTCCAAATAACAACCGGTAGAGAATGACGTCCACGGCCTTGGTGGAACGACCATAGGACTATAGCAAGGCTCCAGCCAACTCTCATCAAACTTCATCTGATCCATCAGCATCTCTGCGTCCTTCGTTAACTGGACGAAGATCTTGGTTTTGCCTTTAGTGTCGATGATGGTGAACTGCTGAAACACATCGCATCCCTTTAGGATACCTTCGAGGATCGGAGCGCCAATCTGGATGCAGAACTTCTTGGACCATTTGTCGACGACAAAACCTTCCTTGGCTGCAATGTTACGAATACCCTTGTAGCGGTACTGCTGAGAACTGTGGTTCTCTTTGGCTCTCTTAATGAGCCTCTTAGCCATGTCTTTATCGTGTTTTCTAAGGGCATCACTAAAGCATTCGACTTCGACTTTACGACCAATCTTGATCAGAAGACCTGTCCGTTGTTCCTTCATCAGTATCGCGTCGAAACAACTGTTCAGACCTATGTAAGCCAAGAGATCTGTCGACATGCCCTTGAGGGTCTTAAACCAGACCGGTGGACACCCACCAGTTTCTCTTTGGTGTTTTACTTGATCGTTAATATTGTCGTTTATAGCTGAAGAAACATCGTCCAGAGCACCAGTGATAATCCGGTGAGGGACACCTTTGATGCTCTGGACTTTCATGTTGTCGTCTCTACGGAGATACCGCTGACGACCTTCTTCTAAAGACTGCTGCTCGATTCGCATCTGCTGTGCGCTTGGGGCAAGGTTCATTTGTTAAACTCCAAGTATATCTAAAGGTGGACAAATGCTTAACCCATTGAAATAAAAGGGTTTTAATCCACCGGTATTTTAGTAAAAAGTAGTCGTTAAATAGACTAGGTGTTCTGGTTTTGTTCTACTCCTCTACTGTCGTCGACACAAGGGTGGCATAGGGTTAACTCATGAGGGCACGGGCTATGTCGGCTAGTGCTTGCGGCTTCTCATGCACATACTTCTTAGTAGTAGACTCTGACCTATGACCAAGGATCTTACCAATCAGTATCGTGTTGATGTTCAGATCGTTGGCTAGATTGGTAGCACAGGTGTGACGAAGGCTATGGAACACAAAGGTTTCATCTCCGGGGGCGACATAACGGCGAGCCTCTTCCCAGCCGTTGTAAAAGCTCCGGTGCTTGTAGTGACGCCCCGGTTCATCATTGAGGGCCTTCAGTGCCTCACGGGCTTTGTCGTTGAGAGGCACCCAGCGCTCATCGCCGTTCTTGGTTTCCTCTAAATGTACCCACTCCTGCTGGCTCTCAGCGGCCTGCTGAGGGTGCCTTTTGATCATCGCTGGGGTCACCTTGCGGATCTCTCCCATACGCATTCCTGTGTTCACTGCGAGCGTCACAAAGTGTTGCATCCATGGACGGTAGACGTCACGGCTAAACCAATCTTGGAGCTTCTCAAGTTCCTCTTTGGTCATGTACCGTGGACGGCCCTTGCCCTCGTCTTGCCAGCTTATCTTGATCGGGTGATCGACCAAGCGCATTTCGCAAGCCAACTTGAAGACAGCAGTAATGCAGGCGGTGTAGCGGTTGACAGTCGCTGGGCTGAGGCCTGAGGCGTGTAAGCTGTCGAGGTACTGGTAGACTTCTGATGCGCCTATAGACGCTAGGGGGCGCTGTCCGTAGCCCTCGAAGCGACATACGCGCTCCAGCTTGTTAAGGTTGTCCCTGAGAGTTCTGTCGGTCCAGATACGGTGGGCGTGAAGTCTGATAAAGTCTGCTAAGTTCATCTCTAAGTCTTTCTCTAAGTTTAGAAGGGTGGATCTTCCCCCTCAAAGGATGGCAACCAAGGTTTGTCGTATGAGGTTGCCGGTGGGGTCTCCTGAGGCAGCTTCGGTGGAAACATCTGCCTCAAGAATGTCTGTAGGTCGTCAGACCAACCCATGTTCAGCCAAGTACAAAGCTTCCCATTCGTCGTACCGACGAGGGTCATTGTTGAGGGCTAGTTTGCGGGGTTTACTCGCTTCGAGAGCGCATGGGACACATGGGGTGTACACTGTAACTGAGCCGCCATAAGGGCCATTACGGTATTGCTCTTCGGTGATGCAATCAGGACAGTTCATCAGAATGGCACCTCTTCTGAACAGAATGGCACCTCTTCTGGAAAAGAGATACAACCGCTGAAGTCTGTCCAATACTTATGACAGCCTAAGTTTGGCATATCGACGCCTGAGGCGTTTTGCAGTTCGATACGCTGCTTCTCGATAAAGTGAGCTTCTGATTCAGCTTCTAGCTGCCACTGTGCTGACCAGTAATCGTCGTGAATATAAGTCATCGTCTAAGTCTCCTCTAAGTTACGAGGGACCGACAATCCGTTGACATTAGTGGTTGGAGGCGAGTACCGGAATCGAACCGGTGTACACGGATTTGCAATCCGCTGTCTCCTCTAATGTCAGACGTTGCCGCCCTCAGTGCTAATATGGGGGAAACGGATGTATATTTCAAGAAGAAAAAACACAGATCGACAATTAGTCGACCTGTGCTTAAGTCTATCCTTCGATATGGGATAGTTAACCCATGTAATCACGCTTGAATTGAGCCATACGAAAGCCGGGGCAAGCCTTGTTTGCATAGTCGTGGTGACCGCTGATCTTGCTAATCTTATGCTCTGTCGACAGCCTGTTGAGCAGAGCGACAAGAGCGTCAGCCTGATCTTGTGTAAAGTGCTCGTCAAACTGATCGTCTGCATCAGATCCGAAGCCACCCACAAGAGTCACTCCGATAGAGTTTGCATTGCGGCCTTTACAGTGAGCACCACTGCGAATTAGAGGACGCCCTTCAGCCACCGCGCCATTACGGTCGACAACAAAGTGATAGCCTATATCTGACCAGCCACGTCCCTTAGGCTTCGGGTCGCAATGCCATCTCTTGAGTTCTGCTACCTTATCGTCGGTTGAACTTCCGCTCATCCACTCAGGACGTGTCGCCGTGCAATGCACGATGATTTCATTAATCGATCTCATCAGGATGATACCTTCTTTACTTTCTCGAATGTCCGAAGCGACCCAAGACCCAACAGACCGCCTAAGACAGTCAGAAGAGATCCCATGTCGAATGCAGGTAGCTCAGGGAGCGTCAGGCCAGCCAAGGCGACACCAAAGACGACGACCGGCTGCAGCACAAAGTGCCAAGCGAAGGCCAGAGCACACGTCATTCCAATCATCGGACGCCATGAGCGCTGCAGCCAGTTACCGCCAGCCTCAATCTTGTTTAGCTCAATGTTTGCGAGGGCTACCTCGTTGGCATGTTTATCAGCCATCGTAGCCAACTCATGGGCCAGACGTGCAGCTTGGTCTTTGTCTTCAATAAACTTACCGGCAAGCTCGGTGGCTGGCTCCAGCAGGGACGCTAGAAACTTCATGGGATCTCTCCTACACCATTGATTTTACTTAAGGTTTGTGACGCCTGGGCTACTTCTTGTTGCCGAAGCCGAAGTAGGCAGCGACAAGGCCACTGAGGGCCAGATATTGCGTCATCAGGATGCTCTCTGCAGGCGCCATACGCAGCGGGTCGTAGACTGTGGCGGCTGTCGTTATCAGCATCATGGTCAGCGCGAGCCAACACATGCGTCTTCGGTTTATCTGATATTCATGCATGTTGAATGCTTCACGTTCTTCGATGGTCATCCGTTCACCGCCTTCTCCAGCCCTAGAACCATAAAGGCCAAACCGGCGATAAACACAAAGACGCCAGCGGTTACCGACAGGCCCCAGAAGAGGGCATCTCGTTGTCTCGCTTGTTCTTCTAGGGCTTCTTTGTGCCTCAGGCGCGCTGCAGACATCTCTTTTTGCACCATAGCCCAACTTCCGGGGGGTCCATAGAGTTGGAAGGTTTCTCGAAGGTCGTCCATCGCTTTTGTGTGAGCCATCTTGGCCTGCGCTATGGCAAGGCCTTCTTGCTCTGGAGACGACAAACGTCCTAGAGGGCCTTTGTGTCGTCCGGCCTCAGCAGCTTGTATTTCACTATCGAGCTTCCCTAGACGTGCCATGTGAGGCATGAGGTCGCCAATGTCTCGACCAGCTTTGATTGCAGATGAAATACCGCCTGCCACCTGAGTGACAGCCCCTGCAAGCGCTAGGACCTCGATCATGAGTTGAACCCCATGTTGTTATAATTGTCGTTATTTTAAAGTTTGGTCTTGAAGTTCATCCAGATAGCCGCTGCCATAAACATAATGACGGCTGTTGTTAAAATACGGATGGCTGTACGACCGATCTCCCGCCGTGTGGCTCGCCACGCCGACACAAGATCACGCATCTCCTTTAGATCTTCTTTAGCCTCTGGGGTCAGCCCTAGTTGACTGAGAGCTTGACATGCGCCCCTGTGTGCCGCTGCGTCCAGAAGACGCTCTAGCTCCTCGTCGGTTAGCTGCATCAGTCAGCCTCTTGGATCACAAGCTCACCAGCCTCGACCTGCCGCATGATCTCACTGTAGTGGCGGTTGTCTGGGTCTAGGGGGACGAACAACTCCTGCCCGTCGATGGTGGCACGGATGGATGACACTTCGTTTGATATAGGATCAGTCATGTATTGAGCTGATGTGATTGCTATATTAATCATGATTATAACTCCGCATCAGAAACAGAATCTGCATAATAACCATTTGCAACAGACGCAAGATAGAAATAATGACCACTAGGACTTGCCCCACCAGCTACAATACTTCCAGAGTTGTTAGCCCCTATAGTAACAGTGGGGTTTGCCCTCATAGATACAGCATAGTCTATGTTGGCTATGCAAGCACCTGAATTGTAATAAAATAAATAGTGTGCATGTATTGAGTTATAGTACCTCTGGCAGGCCTGAAGCTGATCCGCATACGAACGGTGCTCGAAGGGGGTTGCCGTGTCGCCGATTTCCAACATGACGCCTGTCAGGTAGAGACCTGAGACAGAAGACATGTAGAGTAACACAGCGGCATGTGATCCAGTAATGCTGCCGCCCACTGTAAATGTAATGGTCTTTTTCTCCCACGAAGTGCTGTAGGAATACGACTGATCGGCTCCCCAATAGGTCAAGCTGCTTGCTGATACGCCGTTAGCCCAACCTAAGTTTGCAGTTGCTGTTCCGCTTGCTGCCGCCTTAACCCAGAACGAAAGTGTCCACTGAGACCCGTCAACAAAGACACCACGTTTTCCAGCAGCAGGCAATTCAATTGAGTGACGAATATCAGTGCCGTTGAAATACCCAGAATAGGTAAAACCCTGCCCAGCAGGAACATCTGTAGAGCGAGCATAATCACCAGCGGATGCCCCAGATTTGTATGCAGCAAAACGATCTGCACCAAAAATTACAGAACTTGGCGTAAATGACGTTCCCCTCTGCCAAACGTCAAAGCCGCCGTTAATTATCCTATTCCTGTTCGACAAAGCACCATCGCTGTAGGCATTGCCAAGATTGGCTAGTTCTCTCGCCTTGCTCATAGCTTATTCTCCCAACAGGGTAGCCAAGTCCAATGCCTTGAGTTCATCAGGTGTAGTTGCCGCTGCAATACGTGCATCATTTGTGATGTCACGCAGTGTTTGCTTTTGCGCTGCAATGTCAGCCGCACCAGAGCCAGCTTCAAGTGCTTTCATATAAGCAACGTCCAAGGCGTCTAGGCGTGGCTTACGTTCTGCACGTAGGTTGTCCTTGTGGATTGCCACAGCCGCTGCCATGTCTACTTCAACAGCATTGCCATTGAACTGCCAAGCCCCACGGAATGTGCGGTCTGTTGGAACGGTAAGAGATCCTACATCACGAACATCCCCGTTGATGTTAATATAAGTCGTCATTGCGCTATTCTCCATGCGTTTCTAAATGACCGATCCGAAGGGATCATTTCAACAGGTACGATCTTCATAATCGTTCTGTTACCTTTGTAGTCCCGCCATATGCTTGGACAGATATCCTTTTGAATGAGATATTCGATAAGTGTTTCTTCGTCTTGGGGGCCAATAGGCTCTGCGTAGGGATGCTCTTTTGGCTCTCCGTCAGGTACGTCACGATCTCTAAGATATGTCTCAATTGGACTGAGGTAGCCGCCAGCAAGACCAGCCGCCATGAAGTTAGGATCAGGGACTAAGACCTTGGCAGGTTCGTCAGGTGCATTCGGGTCTTCGAACAACACACGATACTTAGACTGCACAGGCTTCAAGCGTGACTTGGCTTCTAGTAGGCGTTCCCAGAGATGTCCGTGGGTCATGCTAAGTCTCCAAAGACAGCAGACGAAGCATCATCCGTGTCTCTATAAACATTTGATGTGTCACGCATATCTATGGTGTGTCTACCTGCCGTTTTTGAACCACCTGAAAAAGCGTTACCTGCACTTTGAACCCCACCTTGGCCTCCAGAATAATTTTGAGGGTTACCAGTAGATATTGCTGAATATGTAGCTGATGACATTGCGGATAAATAGTTTACCGTCGTAACCCCCAATTCTTGATCAGTAATTGAAGTTACATTAGTGCTGTTGAGAATAGCTTGGGTGCTTGTTTGATTAACAGAAATCCAAGCCTTAGCCGCCCCATTGACGACATACTCAGTGCCTACGGATGTTGTGCCATCGGAGATGTTGGATACGACTAGATTGCTCATGCTAGGTCTCCGTGATATACAACGTGCGATCTGTTCATATCAATTGATGTTCTCCCACCAGTTGTATTACTTACATAGAATGTTTGATGCCTGTCTCCTGAAGAGGTTTTGTTATCCGCACTGCTAGAGTTGACATGGTATGTTCTACCCATACCCGCCTCAGAATAGTTGGCATTTGCCATGTTTGAGGCAAATACTGTAATGAACTCACCCGTAGCGTAATCCGAAACACTTGAAATGTTTATGCTATCTGAAATTGCAGGTGTAACTTGATCGTAGCAAACCCAAGCCGCCGCAACTCCTGAGACTGCACGTGACGCCGTTTCGCCTGTGGCCTGAATGTTTGTGACCTTTAGTGTACTCATGCTAAATCCCCACAACATTGAATGGACGTATCTGAGCTATCAAGGTAAGTGCTAGAGTAAGACGTTGAACAAAAAATCTGACAGCTTCCTGTAGCTGGATTAACTCTCATTAAACCTGGATAGTTAGAAACAGTCATACCACCCGTAGCGCTTGGAACAGCATCAAAACTGTTTGTAAAATTAGGTGTGTATTTACCCGTAGCATCGTCGGTGACGGAAGAAATATTTAAACTACCTGTGTTAATAGCTATTGAGCTACCGTCAAAGTTTACTTGTGCTTTTGGAGCACTCTGCTTCGTCAGCGTAATCGGCCCAGTACCCGCCGCATCACTAATTGTTGTTGCTCTAATCTCACTCATAGGATCGCCAAGTTGCCTCCTGTTGCTATGGTCAAAACGACACCACTAGCCACAGTCAAAGGGCCAGCGCATAAGGCACTCTCTGTAGAGTCTATAGTAACATTCGTATTCAAGGTTTGCTCATGCACTCTAAAGATGTCACCAGCCGCCGCCGAAGCCCCCACAGTCCCACGTTCACCTTTGTATCTGCCGCCATTACTTACCGTGTCAGTGTTGGCGGTGTACAAAACGACATCCAAAACGTCATCTGCCGCAGCACCAGAGTTAAGCACAATCTGATTGCCGCCAGAAGTTGTGAAATCTGTTGAGTATACTAATTTTACCCCATTAAGAAATACGTCTAGGTACTTGTCCACAAAACCTATGGTTGTGAAGGTCGTCTGTGACGCAGTGGCTACAAACGTCTGCCTCGTCTGGGTTGCCTGTGGCGTGGGTATTGTGCCGATATAAGCTGACATTAGTTATACCTCTTGTGCTGCTAGGTGTGCAGCATAAGCATCCTTAACCGCTTGTGTGTGTACTGCCGCACAAATGTTTTGCACCTCTGTGCTTTCGCCTGTGATGTCTGCATCTGGTGCGACTACATGGCGTGAGAAGGATCGGCTAATCTCTACACCGTCACGCTTGATGACCGTGGCTGTACGCACCTGAACGTGCTTGAAGTCGCCTACGATCTCTATTTTGTCTTGTGTTGTTTCTTCTGTTAGTGCCATCGCTTATCTCCTTTATGGCTTGGACTGTCCGACCCAAGGCTATGCAGTGGGTTATGCGTCTGTTTCATATGTATATATTCCAATTAGATATTTACTTGTAATTGAACCAGAAAACGAAGGGCCGGTATTTCCGTCTATGTAGCAAGAGAAATAACTTATGCTTCGCCCACCGTAAAATTGAAATGTGTTACCTGTTATCATATCTACATATGTACTAAGTCCCCCACCTCTAGAAAGGTTGTTCGATGTAGATGTAAATGGTAATCCATCAACTTGTATCTGACTTGAGTCACCTGTTCCTGTTACTCTTATATAAAAATCACAATAAACCATGCGGCCTATTTTTGTATATCTTCCAGCCTGATTAGCAAAGGTAGGTGTACCACTAAAGCCATTTCTAAAACTAGGCGTCCAAGTCCCCTCCTCATAGTCATCCAGCAGATTAGCCGACCCAGTGCCGCCGAGGTAGACACCGCCAGAGGTTACAATATCGCCAGTTACATCTAAAGCTTGGGTGGGGGCTGCATTCCCAATGCCAACCCGATTGTTCGTACTGTCAACGTAAAGCGTGTTGGTGTCTACGGTCAGATCACCGCCGACTGTGCTATCTCCACCAACGGTTGCGCTGGTTGTGCTGAGGAGAACGGCTTTTGTGCCTAGATACCCTGCCATTATGATTGCTCCAAGATACTCAGGATAACATCTGTTGCGCCGGAGCTTGAGACTTTAAGAATGTCCGTTGCTTCCATCACGATCTTACCGTCTAACACAGACAGAGATGAATTAGCTGGAATAGGTACTGAGGTGACAATCTCTACGTCTTGGTTTGCTTCATCGTTGTTGCCTGCACGACCAGCCGTGTCAGACGACAGAGTAACGGTAGCTGTTACCTGACTGCCTGTGGTGTTCCCTAAGACCAGACCTATGATGATCGTGGTTGTAGAGGCACCTACAGTGTAGATGTCGTCAAGCGTTGTTACCCCTGCCTTGGTTACAACTTTAAATGTGTTTGCAAT
>Ga0208547_1001099_pt1 | contig 15160 bp, 24 predicted proteins | sample DEB08_DNA_5_FD_185501 | JGI IMG/M metagenome (GOLD analysis project Ga0208547, IMG submission 185501) | Aqueous microbial communities from the Delaware River and Bay under freshwater to marine salinity gradient to study organic matter... | ecosystem: Environmental > Aquatic > Marine > Coastal ...
GCTGATGGATTTTGATATCGAGCCATTAGAGCTCCTTTACAAGTTAATTTTTTATAGGATAACCTGTATTTTTGTGAGTGTCAAATTAATTGGCTAAAGGATTATCAAGTGCTCTTTGAAGCTTTTTGTTTAGTGCATCTTCAAGATTTTTAAGGTCACGCTCTACTTTTGCCTCTAAATCGTCCATGCGACTTTGATTAGAGTCTTGAAGACGATTTGCCTTTTCATCATAGTCGTTTTGTAGCCTGTCCCGTTTATTCTCAAAACGCTCTTCAGCATTTTGAATAATTTCACGAATTTCACCTTCAACTTTTCTTACTTCATCTTCTACACGGTCAGCTTGTTTCTCAATAGCTAAAATATCGTCTCGTAAATCACCTTTTATATCTCTAGCATAACCAACTGCTTCATCAAGCTTTGTCTCAATAATCTGCATACGATTATCATAATCAGCTATTTTTTCTTCATACTCTTGCTGTTGGTCTACAAACTCAATCGCTTGTTCTACTTTTTGGTACATCAAAAAACCGCCATAGAGTGCACCAAGAAGAGAGCCTAAAACAGCGACGAGCGCAGAAACGCTCATAAAAGTCACTTTAATGCCGAGAATGCGAAATTCTTTGTTTTTAAGATTCTCAATACCTTCTTCCATGTTCTCAAGTTCTTTACCTAAATCTTTTGCCATCAATTCTCTCCCTGTAAGCTTCTTAATTTTTCAAGCTCTGCCTCAAGTCTCATAATCTCTAGTCTTTTCTTTTTAAGTTCTAGCTGATAAAGAGTATTACAATTGACACGTTCTTTTGGTCCGTCCAAAGGTATAATTATTCTACCATATACTCCAATATCTTTTGAACTATTACCGCTACTATTACTAAATGGACTTTGATAGTTATCAATAATACCAGTTATGCCAAACTCCAGATTAGTAGAACCGCCTACAGAATTTTTACAGTCTAACTCTCCTGCCCTAAAAGAGTCTTGACCGTATGAAGAACCAGGACTTGGTATTTGAAGATTCAATGAACTACTTTCAGCTAGAGCAACAGACGGTAGTAATAAGATAATTGCAAATAACTTCTTCATTTACCTGGTCCATGAAACTTAGAACAGATCGTAGAAGAAATTATAGTTTTGGGGCTGGGATCTTGTCTAGAGCGTGATTTTGAACATACATACATAGCATTAAACCTATCTGTATTTCTAATATACACACTAAATTTAGTTCTTTCAAGATATTCTAATTTAAAAATTGAATAGGAGGATACAAAAGGAATAGGATTCCAGTCTTTATCAAAAACAGCAACCTCATAATATCTAACATCATTTCTCTTATTCAACAGCTCAAAATCAGCTACAAGCAACCCTTCCATATAAGATGGTTTTAGCTCAGGATATGTTGGTGTCATATCGTGAGCTAAAGAGTTAGATGCTACTAATATAAAAAATAGAGTTACGAGTAGTCTTTTCATAGATTACTGTGCTACACAAACTGCTTCTACAATGGCAGTATATGTACCGCCAGGAAATGCTTTATTACCACCCATTGTAGCAGAAACACTTGATTTAAACCAAGTTGAACCAGTAGCAGTTAAATCATACTGCGTAGTCTGACCGAATGTAACTTTATTTGTTTCATATGAAGCCATTCCCGTAGCATCACTGATAGCATCTACTTCAGTAGAACCAGTCCAAGTGATTGTTTCACTAATAGTCGGGCTAGAAGAGAAGGATGTTGGAGTGGTAATCTGAGCATAATAAGCATCAGCGAGAGTCACATCATAACGAACGACAGGTAATACACCTCCATCAGTTGCTGCAGTAGTCAGGGTGTAAGCATTTGGGTTCCCAAAAACACCAGGCGTATCTGTTGTAATGATACAACGAGATTGTACTGTTCCTTCAATTGGTACATCTTCAGCAAAAGCTGAAAAAGTAAAAATACTAAATATAATGATTAAGAGGGGATTTTTAATCATAAGTTCTCCTTAATATTGCATATCTATCATTTGTTCATGCAATAGTTGTTGGGCTAATCCATTTCTCAAGCCCTGTTTATTTTCGTCTAGTTTACCATCAACTAACTTAATTGATTCTGTATATTGCCCACCTTGAATTGTTTTGTTTAAATAAAGGTTATTTACTTGAGCCTGCATAATTTCATTCATTTGTTGTATTCTTCGGTTTTCAGCAAAGAGTTGAGCTGCGTTGGTATCTGCTAGCATAGCTAAACGATATTCACGTTTGCGCTTTTCCTCTTCTTCCGCATCCTCTTCTAATTCTTCTTCTACAATTTCTTCGTTAGCATCAATTAAAACTTGTTCCTCAGAACTAAGATTGACATTCTCATCTTGAGTTACGTCATAGATCTCAATTTCAGGTACATCAGGTATAGGAGTGACATATCCAGGACAATTAGGATCAAATTGTGGGTCAAAACAAGGATTTACTTTGTAAGAGTAAAATACTGCTGCGTCTTCAACAGTGCCGTCACCTTCTACCTCTATAGACCCATCCCCCCAAGCGGCACGAGGAATATTAGGAATGACGGGAACAACCTTTCTTAGCTCTACATCTCCTGGTTGTCCCGACCAGTCATCTGTTTCTCTAAATATATAACCAGTTCCAAGAGCGTTCTCATTTTGTACATGAACCTTCATGTCAGCATCAGGGTCTTTTCTTGGAGTATACTTATAAATTATAGTATTAATATCTAATCCTGGCGGTGTTGGTAAGACAGAACCCATAGACCAGTTAAGACCATTAGCAGCAGCATTTCCAGTTACTCCGTAGTAAGTTTGAATACTATCAGAGTAAGAGTAAGAGGCCCATAAGCACGCCACCAACACTGATAGCCTTATCTTTAACTTCACCAGTTTCTTCAGCTGTGTGTTTATCACGAAGAGTTTCTTCATGTGATTCCCATCCAATCTTAGCTTCTTCACCAATTTTTCCTTCATACGGACAAGGAGTACCTGCCATCATCATTGCGTCAAATACTTTTGGGTCTTGACACATAATAGATACAGCCGCAACTTTCATACCCATATCGTACATTGTTTTAGCGTTCTTCAGTCTTAAACAGTTTTCTTCTGTAAAAGTTGTGCCAGCTGAAATGCCTAAAATCTGTGTTTGTACTGCTCCTGCTACCCCAATCGTACAGAGATCTGAATTACTATTAGCCCCAAGTTGAGGAGAAATAGCTGAAGGAGGAGGCGACTTAACAGTAGTTTCCATTTGCCCGTTTGTAGTGACAGTGCTAGTTGATTCTGTAACAATAGTTTCAGCTAGTGCGTTAGTTGTTGTCAGAAATAGTAGAGCTACTATCAGTCTTTTCATCTGTTAAAGCCTTTTCATAATAAACTATAATTTCGTCTTGCTGGTTTAAGAACCGCCTAATGTCAGCAATATTAAGTGCTAAATTTTCATAGTCTCGCATAGAAAGAGCGACAAATGCGAGGTTTCCATACTGTTCTTCATACCAAATGAGAAACTCATCTAAGTTATCTTTTGTAACAACGTGAACCTGTGTATCAGTTAGTTGAAGAGGTTTCGGTCTCGCTACTGTTGGTATCTGAACCTTCTGTACTTGTGTCACTATTTTCACTTCCGGTTCCGGTCTCAGACTGCAACCACTCAGGAAGAGGGTAGTCAGTAGAGTTACCAGAATCATCCATGAAGCCACGCCAAAGTTTTGCAGTTGCGCCATTCATTTTTCCTTCTAAAGTTTTTGCGTCTTTCAACGCTTCAACAATTAAGTTCATGCGACTTAATTTGCCACGAAGCTCATCACTGTAAGCTTCTGCTTTTTGTAGGTCTGCTTGAAGTTGATTATTTAGTTTGCCTACCTTCTCCATCTCACCCTGCACTAAGGCAAGGCTAGACTCAGCTGTATCAACAGCAACTTCAAGTTTGGCATTATTTTCACGAAGAGTAGCAATACGAGCTTGCGAGTCAGTGTAGTACCAATAAAATACTCCACTAAGCGCCACCATTACTAAACCCATTGCTATAGCTAATTTAAGACCCATATGCATAATATATCGTATAACACTAGGTTTGGCAATTTATTTTAACCAGAAAGGTAGAAAATGACAAAAAATTGGCAGTGTCAAGATTTTGACACTGCCGTTGTCAGAAGTTTGACAAGTTAGGTTATTTAAGATCGTCTTGAGTAAGTGGTGGAAGATTTTTCATACGAGAAATCATTTCATCCATCTCAGCTTCTGGTAGTGGAATCATACCAGCATCAGCAAGCATACCATCCTCACCCCAATGCTTTGTCCACTCAGTCATATACTCCTCTACACCAGGAACAACACCGACATGAGAGTGTTTTACGTAAAAGTAAAGTGATCTTGAAATTGAGTATTCGCCATCAGCAATTGAATCAAAAGTCGGCTCACCACCATCAACAATAGCTCCTTCAAGCACATCACTGTTTTGGTCAAGATAAGAGAATCCAAAGATACCGTATGTACCAGTATCCTCTTGTAATTTTTGGACGATTAGGTTGTCTTGCTCGCCTGCTTCAATATAAGCTCCATCAGTACGCATAGCACGACATACTTTAGCTTTTTCACCAGCAGCTTTTAAAGCAGCCTTAGCAGCAGGGTCTTTTGCACAATAGCCTTTTTCATTAACCATCTCTACAAATGATGCGCGAGTACCAGAAGTAGTCGGCGGACCCATTACACGAATAGGGATATTTGGAAGATCTGGATTGATCTGATTCCAATGAGTATACGGATTATCGATAAAGTTTCCATTTTCATCTGGAACCTTTGCGGTGAGAGCTTTGCCTAAATCAGATTTAGAGATGTTTAGTCGCTCTCCTCCTCTAGCGTTAGCAACAACAATACCGTCATAGCCAACTTTAATCTCTGTTACTGTAACACCGTTTGCAGTGCAATATTCAAGTTCTTTCGGTTTCATGCGCGAAGAGGCATTACCAATATCAATATATTCTGTACCACTTCCTTGACAAACACCTTTTTTACCTACGGATGAGCCTCCAGACTCAACAACAGGGGTTTTAAAAGCAGGATTGGTACCGAGTCGTTCTGCTATAATGGTAGCAAAAGGTAAAACAGTAGATGATCCTGCAATAGAAACATAGTCTCTAGCATTAGCAACGCTAGTAAATAAAGAAACAGCAATAGCTGAAAGAACAATTTTTTTCATATCAAACTCCTATAAGAATGGGAGAAAGTAGTGCTTTCTCCCATTTATTAAATTATAACACAAAAATGTTACAGTTTTATTACAATTTAAACTAAAAAGTAAAGTACACTGATTGCAGCGATAGCAAGGCTACCACCATTAAGGTCAGCCATACGTCCACTTAGTGCTTTTGTAATTGCATAGGCAATAAAACCTAAAGCAATTCCATGTGCGATACTAAATGTTAAAGGCATCAGTACTGCTGCTAATGCTGCAGGAGCATACTCTGTAACATCATCCCAATCAATATCAGCAATATTGCGTAAAAAGTATGTAGCAATAAAGATTAGTGCGGGTGCTGTGGCATAGGCTGGAATGCTTTGTGCTAGCGGTGCTAAGAACAGACAAGCACCAAACAATAAAGCAACGACAACAGCTGTTAAGCCAGTTTTACCGCCTTCTTTTATGCCAGCTCCACTCTCAATATATGAAGTAGTATTAGAAGTACCGACTAAAGCACCTGCTGTTGTAGCAACTGAGTCTGCGAGCAATGCACGATCAATTCCTTCAACCTCACCGTTTTCATTAACTTTACCTGTTAAGTTGGCTACACTGGTAAGTGTTCCAGCTGTATCAAAAAAGTCAACAAATAGAAAAGCAAAAGCAGTTCCAATAAAACCAGCAGTAAATAGCATACTAAAGTCTAGTTTAAAAGCATGCTCAGGACTTGGAATAGCTCCCGCTACACCATTAAGGTCTTGTAATCCTGTCACCCAAGCAATGATAGATACGGCAAGAATACCAAGAATCACAGCTCCTGGTACCTTGCGTTTATCTAGTACAGACATGATGATAAACCCAAGACCAGTAAGTAATACAGGCCAGCTTGTGACATCACCAAGACCAACTAGTGTTGCTGGATTATCTACCACAACACCTGCGTTTTTAAGACCAATAATAGCAAGAAATAGTCCAATCCCTGCTCCAATACCAAGTTTCATACTTCGTGGGATGCTATTAATAATGTATTTTCGTGCTGGAGTAATACTAAGCGCAATAAACACTACACCTGCTACAAATACAGCTGCCAGTGCTTGTTGATAGGTATATCCCATACCAAAAATCACACCAAAGGTGAGAAAAGCGTTGAGCCCCATACCAGGTGCTAGCGCAACAGGCCAATTAGCCCAAAGTCCCATAATTAGCGTACCAATTACAGCAGCAATAATAGTCGCTGTAAATACAGCGCCAAAAGTCATTCCACTTCCCTCCGTAGAGAGGATAGCAGGATTTACTACAGTAATATAGGCCATAGTAAGAAAGGTTGCGATACCAGCCATAACTTCTGTACGAATAGTCGTACCAGCGGCTGACAACCCAAATAGTTTTTCTAACATATAATTCTCCTGTTAGTTTTGTAGTTTACCAATTTAAAAATCAGTATAGTTAAAACACTTTTTAACTTTAGTCACTACTACCTCCACTTCGGAGTCAGTCATGTGCGGATTTGAGGGGATAGTAAGTGATTTTTTTGCGTACATATCACACATAGGGTGAAAATCTGAAACAATCCAAGGAAGATTACAAAATGCATCAGGATAGTGACATTCTGAATCAACTCCTTCAGCGTATAATATTTTAAAGAATTTAAATTTGTCAGGAACCATTATAGAATATTTATGATAATTAGAAGAGGTGTGTAAAGACATAGGTCTTATAGGAACTATGTCTTTAAATTCAGAATCATAGTAATCATTTATTTGTTTACGTCTATCTTGCCATTTAAGGTAAAACATAGTGGAGGTAAGAATTTGAGCGGCTACATTTTCATGTGGATGTGCGTTGATTCCTTTAGAAGTCCACGCAGAAGTTCTATAAGGTTTACCATGTTTTCTCATGTATAAAAGATCAGCATAAAGTCGAGTATTGTTAGTTAATATAGCACCGTGTGTACCAAAACAGGGAAGAGGTTTATTTTCAGCAAAACTTAAACAAACAATATCACCTAGTTCAACACTATCCCTATGTTTGTATTTAGAGAAGTAGCTCTGAGCTGCGTCATTAATATAATTTAAATTGTGTTTTTTACAAAAACTTTCTATTAAATCGTGATTATGAACATCGCCATAAAGACCTGTAGCAATAAGAGCTTTAGCGTGTTTTGGGATATCAACTGAAGTAATATCCATCTGACCGCATTCATCAATTTCACATAAAATTGGATCAGCCCCTAACATAGTAACGGGAGTTAAACTAGCCATACAACTATAACCAGTTATAATAACCCCATCACCGGGCCCAATTCCAGCTGCAAGCAGGCTTAAACTAAGAGCCTGAGTTCCGCTAGTTACTAAAAGTGCGTGTTTTCTATTAGAGTATTTCTGTAACCAATGTTCGACCTCACTTACATAGGGACCATCAAATACTTTATCACTACTAATAATCTTATCAAGAAAATAGTGATAAGTATTTTTTACTTCAGCATATCTTCTGTCTAAGTTATGAAATTTGATCATTAAATATACCTGTCAAGGATACAGTGTATTGAGGAGTATACCCAAAGTTAGAACTAGCGTGACCTTGCCCAAAGGGTATCTCATATACGTCTCCAGCATTCCAATTGGCTAAGATAGTTTTAGAAATTTGAAACACATGTCCATCTTCCCAAGGCAATACTGGAAACCAAAGTCTTTTTATCTCACCTAGTTCGCAGGTTTTATCCTGCCTATTGATAGACAGTTTGTCTCCGAATTTTTTGCAATAATTAGCAATATCGTCAATATGCCAAGCAACTCCATGACCAGGTAGCTTGATTAAGAGACGAGCTAACAAAAACTCGGATCTCAGTCTCATCTTTTTGATGTTTGACTCACCGATTAAATCAAGAAGCAAACGGTTAGTTTCTCCGTGAAGGCCGTAGTTTAATTCAAAAGAATTATATCTATTTCTGCCTAAAATGTTATTTGTAGAAGCGTAAAGAGAGGCTTTTTCAGAATAATGAGATTTAGGTTCTTCCCAGTTTTGGTCAGCTAGCTCAAAGTTATCTGTACTAAAAGTAAGCCAATCGGATGGTTTTATATCAATATTACATATTTTTTCAACAGAAACAGGTGAAAGAGAATCGAAATCCTCTTTCATTTTTAACCAAGGTTTGGAGTTGATTAAATTAACAAAATCTTCTTTAAGCAATGGCTCTCATTCTTTGTACGAGTCTGTCAGCACGCTTAGTAACTTGTCGATACCAACGCGAATCAACCATCTCATCGGCTGCTGCATTCCAGTCACGAGCATCAACTCCACGTTTCATGCCTTTAAACTTGGACAAACGAGGACGACCCATGTTAAACATCATATTAGCTATAATCCTTTGAGCTTCTTCTGGCAAATCGTCAAAGTCTGAGTATAGCTCGTGGCAATCTGACAAGACTGTTTGGATATCCTGTTCGAAGGCCTCATTACATCGAGATTCCTCGATTGGTGTTCCAACCGGTAAGCCGTGTTCTGGATCGGATTCAAGTACGAGGTGACCAATACCAAAAGTAGGCAACCCAAGATGATCCAAATAAATCTCATGAACTACTCCTTCGTCATAGGCGATTTCTTCTCTTAGTTTTTCAATATTCATAGTTTCTCCTTAATTATAGTCTTTTTTAATATGTAATTTTTTCATGTAGTAATCTTCTCTATCTTTATCCATAGTCTCACGCATGCGCTGAACAGATTTAAGTTCTTGCTTGCCCAAAACAGTTATTTTTTGAGACCACTCATCTCTTTTAACAGGAACAACTTGACAAATAGGAGTTCCTGCAGGAATGAGCACAGGTTTTCCTCCAGGCTCTAAATCTGTGTGTAAAAAGGGTATATTTACAACATTATTGTAGACATCAGAATCAACTAACCCTGTTAAGGGAATAATAGGAGATTCTAAACGATTAATACAAGGAAGAAAAAGTACAGAATAATTTTTTGGTGTCTCAATCACCCATGGATTCATATATTTTAGAATCTTCATATTTTCAAAGGCAGACCCCATGACTTGAGAAGATGGGTGAGACTCGATAGGCCTCCATTTGTTTACAAGCATTTCATGATGTTTATCAATATAAGGTAAATGAATAGTGCCATCTGGTTTAAGCTCAATAATTATGTCCATATGACATAACATGGTATAACCAGCAGTCATAGCATCAAGAAAAGGCATGCACCTTTTAACCGAAGATATTCGACCTAATTTATCGTCTTCTACTTTTGGTGAGATATGTTTAAACCAGTTAGGAACTACTTTTTTAGATGGAACAGGTGGTAATACAATTTGATCAGGAAAATCATGTATTAAATTGAATTTGATAGTTTTATTTGACATTGCCTAAGTATTGGGTTGAACAAATGAAGTTGGAATATCTTCCTTATTAGTCTTTACAGTACCACAATCACAAACATCACAACCACAAGTTTCGCAATCTGGAGAGTAGCAATGGCACGAATGACCGCAACTTTCACATGTTTTTGCAGTTTCTGGAGTCAAAGTGCGTCTCGTGATTCTAAAGAACAGTTTTCTTTTCGTTGAGTAACCCAGGATAATTCTTGAATCAATCGTGTATACCACTGTTTGTCATGAGGGTCTCTTGCATTTTCTCTATCTGCCTTAAGTTGTTTAATGCGAATATTGACGTAGTCTTCCATAGAGTTTTTCTTTTTTCTCAACCTTGTAGGTTTTGTGATGATTTTATCTTCGAGAGGTATTCCGAAAGAATATTGCATGTTGTTTCCTATCTACGTTTTAAACCACGGGTGTATTTTTGACTCTTTGGAGGCGATTTTTTAGATCCACCAGGTCCGGCCCAAAGTACTTTATCTGCCCAGTAAGCAGCTGACATCTTTCCTTTTGCGATGTTTTTTGCGTGGCGAGCTTTAAAACTTCTACGTGCCTCTGGAGAATAGTTGTGCCCCATTGAAGAATCTCCAAAGTGTATAAGTCGCACTTTATCTCCCTCTTTAGCGAGGACCATTCCTTTTTTCTCTGGTCTGTTTGAGCGTCTTGGTTTATTGAATCCATCGAATTTAGTTCCTCTATATTCAATTTTACCACTTGGTAAGCGTTTTACTCCTGGATATTTTGACATTTACCATATCTCTCTTTAATTTCATTCACAATTTGCCATTGGCGGTGTGTTAATTGCGGGTATTTATTTTGAGCATTTATACAGCCAAGTATAAAGTCTTTTTCAGCATCCGTCAAAGCCTGTTTATCAAAAAAATCTTTGAGAGGTTTTTTAATACGTCTTGTCATCAATATTTCTCAATAGGTACTTGTTTATCTTCCTTCTCGTCATGCTCTGGGATGTCATAGATAAAAGGATCAAGTTTCATTAACTCTTCTTTTTTCCTCTGAAACTCTCTTTCAAACTTCCACTCATCAATTATATTTTTAATCCAGCTGATCATATTGTTGTCTCCTATTTTTAAGTAAAGATAAAAACGGCACAGCATCTTGTTCAAAAACTATAGGGTCAGCACCGTCAATAGTCATAATAATTGCAAGGTCTCTAATACCCGTTCCATACATTTCGTTATGGGCAACAGCATAAGCGCATCCTTGAATGTAGTAGTCTGTAATTTGTTTAGAGGATTTTTTCTTTTTTGACGTTTTAAAATCAATGATCGTAGGCTTACCTTTCCAGATACCAACCATATCACAACGACCTGCATACTGATATTTATTTGACCAAAGTACTTGTTCTTGTCCCCAAACTTCTTCAATTCCTCGTTCAGTAGCACGAATCAAGTCACGACTCATTTGACGAACATCTAAGCGCTCTTGTGTTAAGTCTGCCCATACATCTTCGCCATTAAAATGTCTTTCAGCATATTCATGTACTAAAGTACCTCGGTCAGTAGCTTCTTTTGATACTCTGCGAGCCTCTTCTTCACCTACACGCTCAATCCATTTTTGAAGCCAAGTATTATCAGAAGTTTTACCTAAAATAGTTGTGATTGATGGATAGGAACCATCTGGAGTGTGATACGTTCTACCTGTCGGTAAGGTATCTGTGTCTACTTCAGTCGTATATTGAAATTTCTGTTTTGAAATCTTCCACAGTGTTGACAATAGGTTTCCCTTTCTTATTTAAACTTGTATTAATCAGTATCGGATACCCATACTGTCTCGTGATTTCAAGAACTTTCCATAAGTACGCATTAGAAGAACCTGTAACCATCTGTAACCTAGCAGAATTATCATGAGTTTTAAAGTTTCCACCAATAATATCAGCGATAAATAACATATTCGTATCAGGTTGATAAACTTTAAAAAACGTATCCATTTCTTCTTTTTGACACACAGGAGCGTAGGGTCTCCAAGAGTCTGTCTCTCTTTGTTTAATCTTATTTAGTTTGTTAATATTAACTTCTGTCGGGGCACATAGAAAAGATCTATTACCTAAAGCACGTGGTCCAAACTCTGCCCTACCTTGAATGATAGGAACTATTTTACCTGCTATTATGTCTTTTGCTGCTTCTTCAGGGGTAATATTGTTATTTGAATATTTTCCTAAATAAGCATTTTCCCATAAAGGTCTTGATATAAGTGCTGCAGCCCCTAAAGCACACCCTGCATCTCCTGCTGCGGGTTGAATTGCGATGTGGTTGAATCCTGAGTGTTTTACTAAATAGGTGTTTGCAACACAGTTAAGAGCTACTCCGCCAGCATAAGCTAAGTTAGTAAGCCCTGTTTCTTCTTGGAGCCATGTTGCAAGAGCTAAAAGAATATTCTGTGTTACTTGTTGAACTGATGCAGCGATGTCCCAATCTAAAGCACCAGAACCAACTCCTCGCTCCATATTCTGTAAAAAAGTATAGTCGCCCTCTCCATTATAATCTACTATTTTTTGATTTATCCAAGAAGCCCACTTAGGTTTTCCATAAGAAGCAGCACTCATAACTTTGCACTCATCAGAAAGAGGAGTAAATCCTAATAAGCGAGTCGCAGAACTATAAAATAATCCTATAGAATTTGGATAACGAAAGCGCTTAATCCACTCTATCTCACCATTACGATAAACTCCTAATGATGTTGAATAGCGATTGCCAACTGTATCAACAACCATTATGGCACACTCTGTCCAGTCAGTCATTAAGATAGAACTCATAGCATGAGCTTCATGATGATCAACTAAAACAGGACGTGCTGAGGTAAAACGTTTGATGTCAGATTTGAATTGAGAATAAGTAGTTTCTTCATAAAAAGCCGCAAACTCCCAATCATCATGAGAATCTCTTAACCAACTGATTGTTTTCTCAGGAAATGATTTATCAAACTTCTGACGAGAAAACCGCTCTTCATGTGAGGCGCCCAAAATTCTTGTGCCGTTGATAGACACTGCTGCACTATCGTGATGATAAGAGCTCACTCCTAAAATCTTCATTAAAATACCTTATAGCTAAGTCAAAATAAGTTGTTGTAGTAAAGCCATTATAGCCTACAGAAGTTAGGAAGTCAACAAAAGTCCATCTTTTGTTATCTACGGTGGGTTGTATTCTATGAACCATAAAACAAGGAAATGTCACAGTTTTTCCAGGGCTTGGATAAATTCTTGCTATAACCTCATTTGGGGTTGGATAGTCAAAGTCAGCCTCTAGATTGCCGGTAGGGTTCCAATCTCCTATCTCAAGAGGTTTACCTTCAGTAAGATAAATTATTCTTGTCCAATAACGACCGCGACGAGGATTAGAAAGCTGTCTTCCTTCAAAAGAAAAGGAGTCAGAGTGCCAATCATAAACATCACCCTGCTCTAATAAAACAGCTGTTTTATCTTTAAGCCTACAGATAGTTCTTTGCTGGTGATTGGGATCAGAAAAAGAGTTAGCCTCTATATATTTCAATAGAGGCTTGATATTTCTTTTGACTAAATCATTAGTGTAGATTTTTATACAGTCTTGCCAGTCTTCATGAATAAAGTCATGAACAGGCATCAACCCACTCTTTGATTTCTTCCCACTTTTCTTCTTCTTCAGCTAAGTTTTGCTTACGAACAATTGTAGCAATCTTAGTGACTGTGGCTACAGGAATCGCATATTCAGTCTTAATATCTTTTTTCAATTCTGAGATAGATTCTCTAATTGACTCAGCCTGAATCATAAGATCTACAATACGATTAATTTCTTTTTTTACTTCTTCTTTTAGTGCTACTTCCATGATTACCTCTTTTGTTAATTAATGATTAATTATATTAAACTAAAGAGCAGAATGCAACTATAGATAATAATTTAATAGATATTATGTACTAAATTTTTCTTCGGCGAGAGACTGCACCAGACTTGCTGAAGATTCCCAAACACCGTTTTCTTGAGAATCATTTTCTGCAATTTTAGCTGAGATTAAGTTTGGTGCTAGAGCGATGAACTCTTCTTTAGTGACAGTCACAGAAATATCTGTAACAGATAAGTAGATCTCAGTTTTTAGAGGATAAAGTGACAGAGGCTTTCTTTGGACAACACAAAACCAACGATCAGACTCAAAATCTTGAGGATCTGTAGGATCTACAGGAGGTTCAGGAGTAAGGTAGACAGACTCAATATCAAAGTCATCTGATTCATAAACATTAGCCATTAGTATTTCTCATACTTTCTTTAAAATAAGTTGATATTAATATAATCTAAAACAGATTACTTGTCTATACAATTTTAAACAAGTTTAAATGATTGTCTTACCTTCTCAGGTTTGTGTCTAATTAGCTTTCTTTCTTGAAGAGTAGACATAGCTTCATTAAACATCTTCAAACTATTTTCACTTGACTCTTGCTGGTTTAAAATGAGTAACTTCTGATGAACCATGTTCAAAGCAGTTACAAGATTAGCTGAGCCTATAGCACGTGAGCCTTTAAAATCACCTTCAGTACGAGGTCTGACTAGTTCAAAAAGAACATTTTCCCAAACCTCGCCTGAATCGTCATCATATACCTCAACGGGCATGCCGCCAACAATTTTCCACACGAGTGCAGTTATATCGTCTTGTTTCATAAAACCCCCAGCTGGCAGCCTTCGGCTGCTAGTTAGACGGCCCAATCATCTCGATGCGAGGTATGGTAAAACCATGCTAGAGCCGTAGACACACGCTTCGCGTGAACTGTTTCATCTTGGCTCAATGCGTCAACAAACTCACGTTTGAAGCGGAGCCAAGGGTTACGAACATTTTTGACAGGCTTCATCACAGCGATATCACGCTGGTTCCAATGTTCACAACGCTTTGCATAAGCTGGCTGATCGTTAAGAGAACGAGTTGTCTCATCTAGCTTAGGCTTTAGTACTTCGTACAGCTCTTGAAAAGCCAAGCTTTTCTCACTATCATCTATGTCAGCAATGCAAATGCGACGAGCATTACGTACTAAATCTCTATAGGCGTTGCGAGCAGTTAGTTTAAAGAACATTTTTCTTCCTTTATAAATAGCATAAATCGTGGGTAAAGACAAATTAAAAATTGAAAGTTTTAGAGATGATGTCGTCCAGAGAAGTCTCTTCTGATTCTTGAACGATTGTATCTAAGTAAGTGGGCGGATAGTGAACTCCGTTTTTTGACCAGAAGTCACGAGGATTATGATAGTGCATCCGAGGAAGTGTTTTCCAATAAGCATTAATTCGCTGAACAGCACGATCATACTCATCATAAAACGGAGCATGAATTGAGATGCGATTGCGTGCTTCGCCCATCCACTCATGAGCTAACCACGGATTCCAACGAGCTACATTTTCCGCTTCTGAGATTGTGCGACGAATACTCCAGTCTGAATAACCAGAGTTGAAGATTGATGGTTTTGCTTTAGCCATTGATTGCCTTATCCTGTAAGTGGTTGAAGTGATCTACTACATCTACAATAAACCGAGCTGCAAAAAACTCGCCATGAGAGTCCTTCAGTTCATAGTATTCTTGCATTGTGTCAGGAGAGTGTTGCTGCAAGATAGCTTTTGCTTCTTGCAGAGATGGTCGCTTGTGCATATGCGTTCC
>Ga0208547_1001101_pt1 | contig 15154 bp, 22 predicted proteins | sample DEB08_DNA_5_FD_185501 | JGI IMG/M metagenome (GOLD analysis project Ga0208547, IMG submission 185501) | Aqueous microbial communities from the Delaware River and Bay under freshwater to marine salinity gradient to study organic matter... | ecosystem: Environmental > Aquatic > Marine > Coastal ...
CTGACCGACAACCAGAAACGGTGGCGTGACGTACTGCTGGCCGCAGGCGTTGAATACCACGTTTGGCGGCCCGAGGACCTTGACGCGATCCACGACCGGCTGCGAGGCATCGAGGAGGCTATGTGAGCCTGCGCGCACTCGCATGGGCATGGGAACAGGAACTCACCAACCCGACACAAAAACTCGTATTGCTCGCCATCGCTGATCACGCCAACGACGACGGCCTGTGCTGGCCCTCAATGAGTCATGTGGCCAACAGGTGCCTGTTATCGACACGCCAGGTGCAACGCATCACCGGCACCCTCGAGCAACACGGTTTGATCAATCGGGCACGCCGCCGACGCGCTGACGGCAGCCTCGGCACATACACCTACCACCTCAACATGAGCGTTCCGAATGACGGCACCACCGGACATCCGTGTCCTGTGGACCACCGGACACCCGTGTCACCTACCACCGGACATACGTGTCCGGTAGACCACCGGACATACGTGTCCGGACAGAACCGTAATAACAGAACCGTCAAAGAATTAGAACACGATCAGTTTGACCGGTTTTGGCAGTTGTATCCACGCAAACTCGCCAAACAGAAATGTGCACGCTGGTGGCAACGCAACGCCGACATGGTGTCACCGGTGATACTCGAGGGCATCCAACGATGGGTTACCTACTGGCAGCAGTCCAACACCGAAACCCGTTACATACCGCACCCGTACACCTGGCTCACCCAGGAACGCTGGTATGACGATCCACCACCAGTGGCCCGCACCCGTGGCACACTGACAGCAGGCATCGACCTAGCAAACGAACTGCTCAACGAACTCGAGGCCGGTAAATAATGCAGCCGCGATTGTTCACAACACAGCAAACCGAAGTTACCTCGGACGACTACTACACGCCTAAATGGATATTTGACGCGCTCGGCCTTCACTTTGACCTAGACGTAGCCAGCCCGCCACACCCAACCGACGTGCCATGTGACCGCTACCTGACACAAGCCGATGACGGCCTAACAGCCGATTGGCACGGCCGCGTTTGGTGCAACCCTCCCTACAGCCGAGCACTTGAATGGATCACCCGCTGGCTCGATCACGGCAACGGCTGCCTAATGGTCGTGGCCAGCCGATCAAAGGCATATGCCAAACTCAACGACAGCGCAGCCCAATTCGTGTTGCCAGACCAACGACAATTGAAATTCAACAAACCTGACCAACGGCCCACAAACATCCCGTTTCTAGTCACCCTGTGGGCAATTGGCGCAGACAACATCGCAGCATTACACAACCTGGGACACGTCCGCTAGGAGGGACAATGAACAAAGCCACAGCCATCAAATACCTAACCGGCCCAGTCGCGTTCGCATACAAACCACGACGCATGCCGTGGGACCACGACCAAGACCGCGACAGCACAGCAGCCAAAACCATGCTCACCATGTGGGCCGAACTTCTAGCCCGCTACAACGATGACACCATCTACATGGCATTTGACCGCATGATGGCAAGCAAGCCCGACAGCGTGCCATCGTTCAACCAAGTAGCCAAAGAACTACGCCACGAACACAACCGGCGCAGCCTCGAACACACAGCACTGCCCCAATCCACCGGCCCAGTGCTCACCATCGAGGAAGGTCAAGCCGTGGCATGGGCCGCCTACTGCAAAGTGATTGAAGGCCGAGGCCGCACACCAGACCCGCACCGGTTCGGCAAAAAATTCGCGGCCATGTACGGTGACAGCAACTGACCCCGATACCCCCCAAAAAAAACCCGTGGCCCCCCTATGCGAAACGGACGCTACAAACCGCAAAAGCCCGTCTACTCGGGACGGTGGCGCACCATCCGCGCAAGAATCCTCGAGCGCGACGGACACACCTGCCAAATCGGTTTGCTCGGCTGCACAACCCAAGCCACCTGCGTGGACCACATCACACCAGTTTCATGGGGTGGCGGGTGGTGGGACCCATCCAACCTGCGAGCAGCATGCCAAAACTGCAACCAGGCGCTCGGTGCCCTCGCACGCAAACACCGGCCCCCACCCACACCAACCGATGACAACCCCACAGTGCCAACGCTCAACAGCAGCCGCGAATGGTGACCCGAGTTTTTTAGACTGGTCTCGTTTCCACCCCGACGCAGGCTTAGGCTTTTCTCCCCCGATAAAAACGGCTGAAACCGGCAAAACGACGCGAAAAACAGGCCATGACCAATCCAACGCCAAAAAAGGCCAATCCGCGCAAATCAACGGCCGCTGCCAGGAAACCACGCAAACCCGCGCCAATCACCACAAATTCACAGGCCGTGGAAGTGTTCCTAGCCATCACCTATCCCGATGGTGTGCCCTCGACCGATCAGCCAGTTGTGATGGCAGCCCGAAGCCTGGCGGCCTGCGTGGACAGCGAACCCGACAAGGCCGCCATGTGGAAGGAATACCGCGCCGCGCTAGGCGATCTAATGGCCATGACCGAACAGGACGGCGATGAACTCGAATGGCTCACTGATCAGTTGCGCGCCGCGTCTGGCAACGGCGAGGAGTAACCGCGACACACGCGGCCCCGAGGTGGCCCGCATCGCAGAAATGCTCGGCACACCATTTATGCCGTGGCAACGCCAGGTCGTTGACACCGCGCTCGAGGTGGACGACAACGGGCAACTGGTCTACCGCGAGGTATGCCTCACCGTTCCACGCCAGCAAGGCAAATCAACGCTGCTGGTGGCGCTCATGTTGTGGCGTGCCCTCGCATGGGGCCGACGGCAACGGATCGCGTACACAGCGCAAACCGGATCAGCGGCCCGCAAAAAACTGTTGGACGATTTCGCGCCCACGATCCTTGACTCGCCGCTCGGCAAATATGTGTCACGCGTGTACCGCCTCGCAGCCGATCCCTCGGTCATCCTGTCCAACGGATCACGCATTGAGGCATGGCCCTCAACACCGACCGCTGGCCACGGCCAAACGCTGTCAGGCGGCGGATTCATTGACGAGGCAATGGCCGACTACGACGACAGACGTGAACAGGCCATGTTGCCCGCAATGGCAACGATTCCGCAGGCCCAGTTGTGGATCGTGTCCACCGCAGGCACCGATGAATCCACCTACCTGCTACGCAAAGTGTCCACAGGCCGTGACGCGATATCCACAGGGCTCAGTGAACGCATCGCATATTTCGAATGGTCCGCCGACCCTGACGACGACCCCGACGACGAAGCCACCTGGCATGCCTGCATGCCTGCGCTCGGCACCACCGTCAACCTCGAGGCCGTCCGCCACGCACGATCCACCCAGCCCGATGGCGAATTTCGACGCGCCTGGCTCAACCAGTTCACCAAATCTGACGAGCGGATCATCCCCGCCACCGTTTGGCAAGCCGCGCAAGCCGACGCGATGCCTGACGGCCGCCTAGTGTTCGGTGTTGATATCAACCTCGACCGGACCGCAGCCGCCATCGTCGTAGCGGACGAACACGGCCGCATTGAGTTGGTTGAGCACCGTGAAGGCGTTGAATGGATCGCTGACCGGCTGGCCGACCTGCGGAACATTCATGGCGGCAACATCGCGTTGGACGCATACGGGCCCGCAGGTGTCCTGTCCGAAACCCTCGAGCAACGCAAACTGCCGCACTTGAAATACAGCACGCGTGAAATGTGTTACGCAGCCAACCTGTTTTTCGACGACCTTATGCAAAACAAAATGCAGGTACGTCCGCACCAGTCATTGACCGACGCGGTAGCCGTCGCACAAAAAAAGCCGATGGGCTACTCCTGGCTATGGTCACGCGCACCACAAGCCGTAGACGTTTCGCCATTACATGCCGCCTCAATCGCATACCATGCTGCAAGGCATCGCAATGAGGCAATTGGCCGCCCAATGATACTCTGAGAGGCAACATGGCCCTATTTTCACGACGTAAGCCGGTCGAGGAACGCGCTAGCGAATTCCCATTTGTGTTGCCGACCGGCAACTACCTGCAGCCGTTGCAAGGCCCGTTGCACATTTCAAGTGCAACCAGCCTCGGCATCCCCGCGCTGTGGCGTTGCACCCAACTGATTTCGGACACCATCGGATCGTTGCCGCTGGTCGCGTTTCGTGACGGCACCCGCCTCAGCCCGAACCCGTCAATTTTGGCGCAACCTGATCGCATGTCCACACGTGTTGACATGCTGTCATCAACCGTCGCGTCATTGCTGATTGACGGCAACGCATTTTGGCTGCTCGGTGACCGTGACGCGCTCGGCTACCCACGGCAGGCCGTGCTGCTCGCCACCGACGCGGTACAAATCCGCACCGACGGGCCAACCGTCTACTACCAGGTCGCAGGGCAGGTGTATGACCAGGAGGACGTGCTCCACATCCGTGGCCTAACCATGCCAGGGAACGTGCGCGGCATGTCCATCATTGAGCACCACAAACGCACATTGGGCATTGCGATTGCTGGCGAGGACTGCGCATCAGAACTTTACAACGCTGGCGGGCTGCCTGTCGGCGTGCTTGAGGTTGACGCAGATATCACACGTGACGAGGCCGACCAGTTGAAGGCCGGTTGGACCGAAAAAAACGGTGGCCGCAACCGCACACCAGCCGTCCTGGCAAACGGCATCCGGTACAAGCCGCTCAGTTTCAGCGCATCCGACCTTGAGTTGATTGACGCGCGCCGCTACTCGGCGCAACAAATTTGCACCCTCATGGGTGTGCCACATCACATGATCGGTGTGGCCGGTGCATCAGGTAACTCACTGACGTACAGCAACGTCACCCAGGATTCAATTCAGTTTGTGCGCTACACGTTGCGGCCGTGGCTGTCCCGCGTCGAGCAGGCCGTATCCACCCTGTTGCCTCGAGGCCAAGAGGCACGGTTTGTGTTGGACGACCTGTTACGCGCCGACACTGCCGACCGGTTCAACGCCTACAAAACCGCGATTGAAGCAGGATTTTTGACCGTGGACGAAGTGCGCATGATGGAGGACCTAACCGACGCAACGACCCCTGACCTGCAGGAGCAAACGAATGGCTGAAATCGTCAACCGGACCGTTGAGGTGGCCGGTTTTGAAATCCGCGAGGACGACGACGGGCACCACCTGGTTGGCATCGTCGCACCGTTCGGCGCACTGTACGACGCAGGCGCATACCTTGAGCGATTCAGCCCAACAGCGTTTGACAAAACAATTGCCGAGCGTGGCAGCCGTGTCCCGCTCCTCGAGCAGCACGCCACCGACCGCATGCCAATCGGCCGTGCAGCCCGCTGGGAAAAAACCAACGACGGCCTCATTGCTGATTTTTTGCTGGCCCGCACACAACGCGCCGACGAGGCCCGCAGTCTCGCAATGGACGGATTCGTCACCGGATTTAGCGTCGGTTTTATTCCGATCCGCACGCAAACATCCGAAATCAACGGCAAACCGTTGCGGACCCGCACCGAGGTTGCGCTCGACCATGTAGGTTTCGTCCGAAATCCCGCATACGCCGAAGCACAACTACTCTCGGTGCGTTCATATGACCCTGACGACGCGGACCAGGTGCCCCGCCTCGCCAAATACCGGCACCTGCTCAGACAACTCGAGGTGGACTAATGGCCAACTACTTTTCACACACCGTGACCGACGAGGCAACCAAAGTGTTGGACTCGGACGACCTCAACCGTGAGGTGTTCCTCCAAATCATTGGCAACAGCACCGTGTATCTCGGTGACAACGACTCGGTGACCACCGCCAACGGTTTTCCCGTCGTCAAGCACACAAACGCCATCCGTGGCGTACTCGGCTCCGGACAGGAACTGTGGGCCATCGTCGCCAGCGGCACCGAGGACCTGCGCGTATTCACCTCGGTGGACTAAACACGAAAACAAAACCGGTCTGTGTAACATGATCGGCAGACCGCCGACGATTACGCCGCCACGCGCAATGGCACCTGATTGTCACTGTCAGAACCCAACCCGACTCTGACCAGGAGACAAACCACATGCGACTGCTTGACCAGTTGGTCACCGAGCGTGCCGACATCGCCACTGCCGTTGAGGCCGTGCTCGACCGTGCCGCCGAGGAGACCCGCGACCTGACCGAGGCCGAGGACAAGAACCTCGGAGACCTCACCGCCCGCGCAAAGGACCTTGATGCCCGCATCGCCGACCTGCGCGAAATCCAGATCAGCCACCTTGAGGCCGCCAAGTTGCGTGCCGAGGTTGCCGCCACCGACGAGCCAGAGGAGCCGAAGGCCGTGAACCGCGTTGACGTGAAGTCCGAGCCCCTCACCTACGAGGAGCACAGCCCGCACTCATTCTTCCGCGACTCCTACGCCGCCGAATTCCTCGGTGACCAGGCCGCCCGCGAGCGCCTGAACCGTCACCAGTCGGAAATGTCGGTGGAGCACCGCGACTCCGGATCGGCCAACTTTGCCGGTCTCGTCGTCCCGCAGTACCTCACCGGCCTGGCGGCTCCGTTCCTCCGCGCCGGTCGCAACACGATGGACGTGTGCAACCAGTTGCCGCTGCCCGCCAACGGCCTGACCGTCAACGTGTCGCGCCTCACCACCGGCTCGAGCGCTGCCGCGCAGGACGGCGACAACGGATCGGTCACCGAGGCCACCCCCGACGACACGCTCCTCACCGTCAACGTCCGCACCTACGCGGGCATGGTGGACGTGTCCCGCCAGGCCATCGAGCGTGGCACTGGTGTTGACGGGCTCCTGTCCGCCGACCTGGTGTCCGCCTACAACTCGGCTGTCAACGCTGACGTGATCAACGGTGCTGGCACCTCGGGCACGCACCTCGGCATCCTGCAGACCGCCAACATTGGTGACGTTGACAAGGATGACGGCACGCCGACCGCGGTTGAGACGTTCCAGCAGATTGTCAAGGCCATTGCGACGGTCACCGCTGCCCGTTACACGCAGCCTGACATCATCATCATGCACCCGCGCCGCTGGGCGTACCTCACCGCTGGCCTCGATTCCTCGAACCGTCCGCTGGCCGGTATCCAGGGCAACTCGGGCCAGAACATCGTTGCCCTCGGCAACCCTGGCGCTTACGGCACCGCCGCTGGCGAAATCGCCGGTATTCCCGTTGTCGTTGACGCGGGCATCCCGACGAACCTGGGTGCGAACACCGACGAGGACAACATCATTGTTGCCAACCGCGCCGACCTGGTGCTCATGGAGCAGGCCGCCAGCCCGCTCATGCTGCGCTACGAGTCGGTCGGCTCGGGCACCCTCACCACCCGCATGGTGGTGTTCGGTTACAGCGCGTTCACCGCTGGCCGGTACCCAGGCGGCATCTGCAAGGTTCAGGGTTCGCTGCTCGCCGCGACGCTCTGACCTAACCCGCGAGTGGCGGCGGCCCTGCACCCCTCCACAGGGCCGCCGCCACACCTCGAGGAGCAACGATGAGCGACAAATACACCCAAAACCTGATTGCCAGCGGTGCCGATCCGGTACTCGTCGGCAAACTGCAGCAGTTGCCTGCACCCAAACCGGTTCAGGAGCCCGCAAAGGCCGTTGAGGAGCCGCCTAAGCCCCGCAAGGCCGCTAAGCGCACCGCTAGGGCCAAGTAATGGCCTACACGACCACAGCGCTTGTCAAAGCGTCGTTAGGCATCCCGCTGGCCGCGACCGCTGAGGACACCGCCATACAGGCCGCCATTGACGCGGCTGAGGCGCTAATCGACAACTACACCGGCCGCACGTTCGAAACGGTCACCGAGGCGCGCACCTTTTTGCCGCGCACCGCATCCATTGTCGATGTTGACGACATTGCCACCACTGACAGCCTTGTCATCAAAACCGACGAGGACCAAGACGGCAGTTTTGAAACCACGTTGACCGTGACCACGGATTACGTGATCATCAAAAACGCGGCACCCTTTCGCCTCATCACCAACGTCAACCGTGGCTGGCCGCTGTCACTGTACGGACGGCCAACCATCGAAATCACCGCGACCTGGGGATACGGCACCAGCGTGCCCGACAACATCAAACAGGCTGCGCTGCTCATGGCTACACGCCTATTCCAACGCAAAGCCAGCCCGCTCGGATTCCAAGCCGGTGCCATCAGCGAATTCGGACCGGTGCGCATCAGCCGCACTGATCCCGACGTGGCCGCACTCCTGCAGGGCACCAAACTGTTTGGCGTTGGCTAATGGCCGACTACGGCACCATCAAAACCGCGTTGGCCGCCAACCTCGAGGCATCCACCAACCTGCTAGTTGTCTACACACAGGTGCCTGACACCTACGTTGCACCGTGCGCAGTGATCGTGCCAGGCGACGACCCTGCCACCTACCATCAGGCAATGAGCGGGCAAGGTTTCACCCGTTTCGAATTCAAAGTGCAAATTTTGCAGCAACGGTTTGACAGCAACTACAGCCTCGAGGCGTTAGACGTGTTCGTCCACGGCCCCGACAGCGTTGACGCACTGATCCGCGCTGACCGCACCCTCGGAGGTGTCGCAGCCGACAGCATCTGCATCCGTTGCGCCAATTTGGGCCAAGTGCTCGCAGGTGATGACGTTTTCCTCGGCGCTGAGTTTGACGTTGACGTTATGGTGGCACCATGAACTACAAGGTGACCAGCGACCGTTTGCGATGGGATGCAGGCCAAATCGTCACCGAGGATGACCTCGACGGCTGTAATATCGAGGCATTGCTCGACGGCGGCCACCTGGCAAAGGCGCGCAATACCAAACCGGACCCCGAACCAACCACTGAGGAGAACCAGTGAGCCAGATTGTTTTGACCGATGCATCGGTCGAGGTCAATAGCGTTGACCTGTCAGACCATGTGACCCAGGTCGTGCTGAACTATGAGGTGGATGCCGTCGAGGTGACCGCCATGTCAGACGGCGCACACAAGTTCACTGGCGGCCTGACCAACGTGTCCGCCACCATCGATTTTCAGCAGGATTTTGACGCGGCCAGCGTTGACGCGACCATTGAGCCGCTGGTTGGCACGACCACCACGGTGATCATCAAGCCGACCAGCGCTGCCGTTGGTGCTACGAACCCGTCGTACACGCTCACGGACACGTACGTTGCCAGCCACACGCCGCTCAACGCCTCGGTTGGCGACCTCAGCACCACCAGCGTGGAATTCCAGGGCGGAACGCTCGCCAGAGCGACCACCTGACATGTTTGATTTTGAGGTGACCGTCACCAAGCGTGACGGTTCGGCGGGGACCTACGCGCTGACCTTTGACGCACTGTGTGAGTTTGAGGAAACAGCCAAAGTGGGCGTACCGGTTGCGTTCAACGAATCAAACATCAAACTGGGCCACCTCGCGTTGCTCGGCTGGATCGCTGAAAAGAACAGCGGTGCAACCGTCAAGCCGTTACCGGCCTGGCGCAAAGACATTGCGTCAATCAACGTCGAGGACCGCAGCCCTCCTACATCCGAGGTGGAGTGAGTGACTGGCTGGCATCGCTGGCCATCGCAACACACATTCCACCTCGGGAACTCATGCAAACACCACAGCCCGTGCTGCGGGCCATGTGGGAACAGTTGAGGAAACGCAACCAACGTGGCACAAGGGACATTCGGATTCCGACTGCAGGACCGTAAAGGCCGCGAGGAAATCGAAGGGCTGCGCGAAATTCAACGCGACATGCGCCGCCTCGGTGATGACACCAAAATGGCGATGAAGCCCACGCACCAGCAGGCCGCCGACATGGTTGCTGAAGGTGCCAGGCGCAGGGCACCAGTCCGCTCAGGACGGTTGCGTAAATCGATCAAAGGCACCGCAGTGATGACCGGTGGCCGTGTCCGCATCGGTTATGGCGGTGGTGAACCCAGTTTGTATGCGGGCCCGATCCATTTCGGTTGGCCTGCTCGACGCATCAGGCCACAACCGTTCGTGTATGACGAGCTCGATGATCGGCGCGCCGAAGTGGTGCAGTTGTACGCGGAGCGCATCACACAACTCATCAAGATTCATAAACTGGGCCGCTGATGGCGAAATCAATCAGCATCCCGATCACAGGCAACGCGGCACCGCTGCGTAAGGTCCTGTCAGACACCGAAGGCCGGTTGTCTGCGTTCGGTGGTCGTGTCGGTGGCGTATTCAAAGGGTTGGCAGGTGTCGGCAGCGTCGTTGTTGGTGCGGCCGGTGCTGCTGGTGGCGCACTGGTTGCGCTCGGCTCCCATTTTGACGGCCTTGAGAACACCATTGTTCGTGGCACAGGCGCGTCAGGTGACGCGTTGGATGACCTGGTGCAGTCCACACAGGACGTACTAAAAACGGTGCCTGACAGCGGCGAAGTAGTCGCGCAAACCCTCGCGGATGTCAACACGTTTTTTGGGCAAACCGGCACCGAACTTGAGGCCACCACCACCGCGTTTCTCGATTTTGCCCGTGTCACCGGCACCGACACCGCTAAAGCCATCGGCGCAGTTGACGCAGCCCTCACCCAGTTCGGTGAGGACGCAGCAAACACCGACGAGGTGCTAGGCGACCTGGTGCGCATCAGCCAGGCAACCGGCGCACCAATGGACCAGTTGCTCAGCCAAATGGAAACATTCGGCCCAATTTTCGCCAACGCAGGATTTCACCTCGAGGAAACCGGCGCAATCATGGGCATGCTCGAGCAGGCAGGCGTATCCGTTACCCGCATCGGTCCTGCCATGAACAAGTTTTTTCGGGACGTGGCCAAAGAAGGCGGCCGCCCGCAGGACGCGCTGCAGGACACGGTTGGCGCAATCAAAAACGCTGGCAGCGAAATGGAAGCCCTCGCCATCGCCTCAGAAGCCTTCGGTGCTGAAGGTGCGCAACGCCTCACCAACGCGATACGTAGCGGCAATTTCGAAATTGAAACATTCAACGGGCTGCTAGGTGAAGGTGCAGGCGTAGTCGGCCAACAGGCCAACCAGGTTGCCACGCTGTCAGACAAATTCAACCAACTCAAAAACATGGCGTTGGTTGGGCTCGCACCGCTCGCGGAGGCCGCGTTTGATGGTGTCATGAAGGCCATTGACGCGGTGATGCCGTTCGCACAGCGCATCATGGACGCGTTCGGTGAAGGCGGTTTGCGTGGCGCGTTCGGTGAACTGCAAAACGTCGCTGCCGAGGTGTGGCCCTCAGTCAAAACTGCGTTGGTTGATTTCATGAAGGCCGCAGGCAATTTCATTATTGACGACGCGTTGCCGTGGATCGCAGGCAAACTCATGGACCTCGGCCAGGCGCTGGTTGATTGGATCGGGCCACGCATCCGCCCAATGCTCGAGGCGTTAGGCGATTTCATTGCGACGGCCGCCAACTGGCTGGTTGAGGACGGCCTACCAATGATGGTTGACAAACTCATTGAGTTGGGCAACGCACTCACCGAATGGATCAAACCGCGCATTGTGCCCGCGCTCACCGCGCTCGGTGAATTCGTGGTGACCATCGCCAACTGGCTGCTGACCACCGCACTGCCAAAAATCGCTGAACAAATGGCACGGCTCGGTTGGGCAATGGTCCAATGGATTTACGACCTGTTCCCAGACCTGCTCAGAGGCTTGCGCGAATTCATCGCAGTTGTCGGCCGCTGGATCACAAACGAAGCCATCCCACAAATTTTCTCGTGGTTCAAAGGTTTGGGCCGCAAAATGATTGACGGCATCGTGGACGGCATCAAAGCCGCAGCAGGCAAAATCGGTGACGCGCTTACCAGCATCCCTGGCGTATCGCAGGCCCGCGACCTCATCGGCGCGGTCGGCGGCATCCTGCCGTTTGCTGATGGCGGCATCGTCACCGGCCCCACGCTCGGCCTGATCGGTGAAGCAGGACCGGAGGCCGTGATCCCGCTTGACCGTATGGACTCGATGGGTGGCACATACAACATCACCGTGAACATGCCGCCAGGTAGTGACGGACGGGACGTGGTAGAGGCGTTGCGGCAATACACGCGCCGCTATGGTGCGTTGCCCATCCCTGTTCGCGGTGGTGTCCGGTAATGGCAGTCACAACGTCCTGGTCAATCAAACTCGAGCAGTACGACGACGACATTGACCTGACGGACCGCACCGTTGGTGCGTCAGTGTCCACCTCGGTGCGTGTCGGCACGTTTGGCACCGCTAACGCCATTGTCAGTATCCGCAACGACGATGGCGAATTCACCCCTGACGGCTCAGGCACCTACGGCAGCACCGATTTTTTCCAATGGGCGTTGACTGTCACCGCCACGGTGGATGATGGCAGCACACAAACTGTGTGCCCTGTGTTCGCAGGCATCGTGAGTGACGTGGACATTGATGACAATGGTGTGAACAGCGAGATTCGGTTTAGCGCCATCGATTTTTTCACGTTCGCTGGCACACAAATCGTGCAGGACGCAATCAACGTGGCGAATTTCAACTATCAAGGGCCGCACACCGTCATGTCAGTCTTGTTTGACGGTTTGACGCAAATTCCGCCCGCCGAGGACATTGAACCAATCAACCTGCCTGAACTCGGCCGCCAAACAGAAACCGATTTTGTAAACCACAGCGGCACCATCACGTTTACCACCCCGTATACCGGCTACAAAATTGACAACTGGGACAACGCAAGCGTGGCCGACCTCATCAACACCGGCATTTTCCCTGCAGGACCATGCATCGGCTGGCCAGGCGCAATCGATTTCACCGACCCCACCGATAATCAGATCATTGGGCACGTTGTCGATTTCGGGCTGGTCAACAGCGCCACCTATCGCAACGATTTTACGTTTGATGAAACACCGACCGGCACCGACCTGCCGTTACGGCGCGTGCATCGCGGCTACACCAACAACAGCATTGTCAACAGCGCCCAAACCCAATCGAACTCGACCGGTTCAACCGCTTACTACCACGACGAGACTGCAAGTGTTGCGGATTACGGCAAACGCAACGTCCTGTTTTCCACCCTCGCCAATTTTTGGGAGGATTTTTGGGGGATCAACCCTGTCATACGTCCTGACGCATACCAGGGCGACGTGATCGGCGCAGGCGAACGATGGGCTAATCGCACTTCCATTTCACGGTTCACTGTCAAACAGTTTCAAATCACCGCCAAAATGGTGGAAGCGCTCGCAGACACCGCCGCCGCCGCGAACTGGGCCGCGCTGCTCGACGTGGAAACCGGCATATGGAACCCTGCCACGATCACGTTCACACCGACAAACAACAGTCAGGTCAACGAAGTCGTTATGCTTGCGTCACGCACAATCAACCTGACACCGACGGACGCAACCGTTACCATTGACTGTGTGCCGCTCGCAGACAATTCGTCATTTTTGTTGGACGACTCCACGTTTGGGGTTCTAGACCGAAACAGGTTGGGCTGACATGGGTGCAGGTTTCAAAGATTTTGCGTCAGGTGCGATCCTGACGGCCGGTGATGTTGACAACTATTTGATGCGGCAATCCGTGATGACGTTTGCTGACGCGTCGGCGCGTGACACTGCGCTCAGCGCTGTGCTTGATGAGGGCATGGTCGCCTACCTTAAGGACACCGACTCGGTGACCGTGTACGACGGCAGCGCATGGAACGCAATCGGTGGTGGTGGCGGTGGCGGCGGGTTGGTCGTTGTCAAAGCCGAAACCGCGTTTTCCGCTGTCAGTTCAGTCACCGCGGACGGCGTGTTTACCAGCGATTACACCAACTACCGTTTGGTAATCAACTACACGACTTCAAGCACTGGCAATATCGCAATCCGTCTTAGGGCAAGTGCATCGTCAGCGGCAACTAACTACAACATTCAATCATTGGAAGTCGGCAATACCACGTTCAACAATGGGAGAAATGCGAGAACCAGTTTTAGAGCGTTCATTCATTCGAACGGCGCATATGAATCTGCTGGCTATGCGGATGTATTCAAGCCACAATTAGCAACACCAACTAATTTTGTAATTTTAGATAGTTCAAGTCTTTCAGGTTTGACCACGCCATATTTGGCTTTCCGAACCGGTAACCATTCCACAGCGACCGCGTACGACGGTATCGAACTTTTGACAGAGAGCGGAACAATGACCGGCTCCTACACCATCTACGGGTACTCACAATGAGCAAGATCAACGATAACGGCGTTGAACGAGACATGACCGATGCCGAACAGGCGGAATACGACGCCTACGTCACCGAAATGGCTTTACTTCAAGCCGCGCAAGCCATCAGCGACGTCGAAACAGCGCGCCGCGCCGCCTACGTCGCAGAATCCGATCCGCTCTTTTTCAAATGGCAACGTGGTGAGGCTACTGAACAGCAGTGGCGTGACAAAGTAGCCGAAATCCAGACCAGGTACCCCGATCCTGCCTGACCATGTGGGACCGCAGCCGTGCGGCATGGGAACAGCCCCCAAACACCGTTGAGGCCCACACCAACAGCGGCCCTGTCCAATGGGCCCGCGTCGAGCGGCTAGTCATCCATTACACGGCAGACAAACACGCCAACCCTGACACTGCCGCCTATCTGCGGGCTATGCAGGCCAGTTACGTGCGCAGCCGTGGGTATTCACTCGGATACTCGTTGGCTGTCGATCAGGCAGGCGTGTCGTGGGAAATACGCGGCACCGAATTTCAACCGGCCGCGAACCGTGGCCACAACGCCACGACCTGGGTGATCCTGTGCCTAGTTGACTGGCAAAACCCTGCTTCACAACCAATGGTTGACGAGGTGCGCAACCTTGTCGCGTGGGCACGCACACAAGCAGGCCGCCAACTGCCCGTCATCGGTCACCGCGACCTAGCCGCAACCCGCTGCCCTGGTGACGGCCTTTACAGCCAAATTCAGGCTGGCGTGTTTGAACCGCGCACACCGTGGCCACCCAAACCTGATCCTGCACCACAGCCGCAACCCATCACCGACGAGGAACCCAACATGCGCATAGTCAGCCCGCCAGTACGCGCCTACGACAGCCGTAACACGGCCGCACACGGTCGAGGTGAAACTCGAGCAGTGCCGCTCGGTGATTATCGGGCCGCGTTTGTCAACGTTACCGTGGTGGACCCGTCAGGTGCCGGTTACCTGACCGTATGGGGTGACGGCCACACGCCACCAAATGTGTCAAATGTGAACTACAGTCATGGCATCAACATTGCAAACAGTGCATGGGTGCCAGTACGGACTGACGGCACCGTCCAGGTCTACACCTCAAGCCCATGCCACGTACTGATTGACATTCAGGCAGGCATCACATGAGCAAAAACTCAATAACCGTTGTCAACGTGCCCAAAGCCGT
>Ga0208547_1001111_pt1 | contig 15101 bp, 13 predicted proteins | sample DEB08_DNA_5_FD_185501 | JGI IMG/M metagenome (GOLD analysis project Ga0208547, IMG submission 185501) | Aqueous microbial communities from the Delaware River and Bay under freshwater to marine salinity gradient to study organic matter... | ecosystem: Environmental > Aquatic > Marine > Coastal ...
TTTGTTTGTGAAGACCAATAGAGCCTATGTTTATTGTGGCCAGAGGCAGAATCGAACTGCCGACCCCTTGTTTTTCAGACAAGTGCTCTACCGACTGAGCTATCTGGCCATTTGCGGGGACGACGGGATTCGAACCCGCGACCTCCTGCGTGACAGGCAGGCGTGAACTCCAGACTTCACCACGCCCCCGTAAATAAAAAGTATAACGAGAAAAAAACTCAACGTAATAAATTTTTCTACAATAATATATAGATAATGAAAGTAAACATTCTTGTTAAATATGGCTTAAGGTTCCTATTTTTACAAGCAATTTTGACTTTTGTTTCAATTTGGTATTTTGACAATTACTTATTCGTAAGCCCTGAATTAAAATATGAAATTTATCTTTCACTGGTAGAAGACAGAAACAGATTTTACCCATATTTCCCAATCAGATTTGTAACAATCGATACAGTTATAGCAATACTTATTTTTATATTTTTAGTTACTCTATATACAACAAAGTTTTATACATATGTAAATGAATTAAACTACACATTCAAGAGAAACTACCTAGATGAATATTTAAACATATATTTATTGTGGTGCAGTTTTCTGTTTTCTTTTTTATTATTATTTAGAATTTTTGGCCTTTACAGAAGTAACTTAATAATTGTTACTTTTATTGTTCCAACTATATTATTTATTTTTAGAAATAGTGAAGTATTATCACTTTTATTAGGTCGTTCCGTTTTTAAAGAGAACTTCATATCAATAAATTTAGCTACTAATTCTAATTTAAGAAATTTAAGAATTATGAAATACAGAGTAGAAGTCAAGGCACTTAATGTAGACCTAAAAAACAAACCTCACCTTTTAGCCAAGAAAGTAAATTCGATTAATAAAGAAAGTGAAGTTAATTTAATAATTATCAACTTAGAAGAACAAAAAGTATTACATAAAGAAATTGAAGATTATTTAATAAACTTAAATAAAAAAGTTTTGATTATTTCTAACAATAAAATTAAATTTAAAACGAATTTTATTTACAGAGAAGAATATTTTGAAAACTATTACTTTGCTTATTTCAATAACGATATTCAATATGGTTCAAAATATATACTTAAAAGATTATTTGATATTATTGTATCGCTACTTATATTTATAATTTTATTTCCAGTAATCGTACTAGTTATATTGTATTTATTAATTGTTGATGGCTGGCCTCCCATAATTGCTCAAAAACGTGTAGGGCTTCATGGAAAAAGTTTTAAAATGTATAAATTTAGAAGTATGTATTACAATACCCACCATTTAAGAGAAACTTTGTTACCTAAAAATTCAAAAACAGGTCCCTTGTTTAAGTTAGATAATGATCCGAGGTTAATTAAGGGTGCAAAAACAATTAGAAGATTTAGTTTAGATGAATTGCCTCAGTTAATAAATGTAATGAAAGGTGATATGTCTTTAGTTGGGCCTAGGCCACTTTTTGTTACTGATACAAAATATTTTGATACAAAATACATGAGAAGGTTGAATGTTTTGCCAGGAATGACAGGCCTTCTACAAATAAACGATAGGAACACAAGTGATTTTAAAATTTGGTATCAGCACGATATTGATTACATTGAAAATTGGAATCTATATTTGGACTTAAAAATTTTGTTAAAAACTGTACCTTCGTTATTTAATAAAAAAGTACAGGGTAGATAATATCATTTAAAAAACATCCCCTTTATGAACTAAAAGGTTTTTATAATAGAAAACAGTGAGGAATTTTAGAAAAGTTGTTAAGGATATACTCTATGTTTCAAAAATAACAAGAGTTGGAAATAAAAAACTTTTAATTCTTTCTGTAACCTTGCTTTCTCAACTAACTGCAGTTTCAGACATTGCTATTATCGCTATTTTTGCCTCTATAATTGCTGATCAGTTTACAAATATTGAATTTATTAATGAATTAATACTTTTTATTCTTGACTACCCGATAATAATTGCACTTTTAGTTGTTTTTAGATTTATATTTTTATACCTTCAGCAAATACTAATAAAAAATTTAGAATACAACGTAAATTTAAATATGAAGATGTATCTTTTGAAAGAGGTATTTGAAAAAAGAAATTATTCAGTTGCTGATACTTATTTTTATGTAAATACTTTATCTGGTCATATTGCGTTCTTTTATTCAAGTTTTTCTGGTTTTTTGACAAGTCTTTTACAAATATTTATATATGCAAGCTACCTTCTTGTGGTAGACAGTAGATCAGTTGGATTATTCATAATTGGAATTGCTATTTTAATTTACCCAATTAAAAAGCTACTTGATGCTGGAAGAAATTATATGAATAACTCATATCATAAAAGTCAAGATGCAAACAGGGAGATACAAAGAGTTGTTGAAAATATGTTTTTAATAAAAATTTTGAAAAAAGATACTTATGAAATGAAGAGATTTGAGAATTCAATAAAAGGTATGTTCAAAAATTTATTGATGAATTATAAAGTTGGATTAATAAATGGTTTCTTACCGAGTTTTCTTACCTTGTCTAGTTTGGCGATTGTGCTGGGATTTAGTTCTTACGCAAAAATGATTACTTTAGATTTTATTGGGGTAACCCTTAGGTTGTTCCAATCACTTGGAAACCTAACAGGTACCATGAACCAAATAATTAATTCACATGTACATATTGAAAAATTCTATGAAATTGATAACAACAAAATTGAACTTAAGAAAAACAATTTTCAAATTCACTCCAAAAACACTATTGAAGTAAATAACTTAAATTTTAAGTACTTTAATAGTGATATAAATATTTTCAATAATATAAGTTTCTCAATTACAAAAGATACTCATGTAGTAGTAACTGGACCCAATGGGTCTGGAAAGAGTACCTTACTTGGGTTACTAGCCGGTGTATTGTACTCCCAAGAAGGAACAGTCAAATCATTTACAGATAAATTCGGATACATTGGAGCAACTCCAATGATTTTTGAAGCTTCATTGCTTGAAAACATTATGTATGGAAACAATACAAATATCTCTAAAGAAGAAATATACAATTATTTAAAATTGCTTGATACATTTAAAGAAGAAGAAAGCTATAGTCTAGACAGAACAATCAATAATAAATCTCTATCCTCTGGCCAAATGCAAAAAATAGCATTTATCAGGGCTTTCTTATCGGATACAGAAATACTTTTACTAGACGAAGCTACCGCTAATCTTGATGACAATTCGAAGACCATCATTTTTAAAATACTCAAAGAAAAAAACATAACAATAATAAATTGCACTCATGATCCTGACAGTTTTGAAAATGTTGATGCTAATTTAAAAATATCATTAGAAAATGAAATAAGAAAACTTGAGTTAACAAAGTAACATAAATGAAAAAAATTTTAGTTATTAACAATAAATACAAAGAATTAGGCGGAGAAGATTCAAACATTGTTGATGAAATCAAACTACTTTCAAAAGTTTGCAGTATTGAGTATCTAGAATTTGATAATTCAAATGATTTGAACTTTTTTGACCTTATAAGTTTCTTTATCAATTCAAACTTTGTATCAAATAAACTCATTGAAAAAAAAATTGATGAATTTCAACCAGATATTATTTATGTAAATAATACTTGGTTTAAAGCTAATTTAGGAATTTTCAAAATAATTAGAAAAAAGAATATTCCTGTATTACTAAAAATTCATAATTTTAGATACTGGTGCGCAAATTCGTATAGATTAAAAAATCATTTGAAGGGAAATGATATTTGTCCAGCGTGCTCACTAAAAGATAATAAAAAGATATTAAATCGTTATTTTCCAGATTCTTTATTTAAGTCTTTTATATTAATTAAATATATAAGAAAGTTAATTTCAATTTTAAAAACCAAAGAAATAAAAATTTTGACCATCACAGATTTTCATAAACAGTTCTTAATTGACCTAGGCATCCCAAAAAACAAAATATTTAAATATAATAACCCAATTACATTGAACGAAGATAATGGGGTGAATTATAACGTTAATAGTGACTACGTGGTATTTGCAGGAAGAATTACAGAAAGTAAAGGCGTAGAGGAACTATTACTTTCTTGGCAAAAATTCTTAAATATTGATGGACTTAGTTTAAAAATTATTGGTGAAGGCAATTTAGACTTTAAACTAAAAAATATTTATAACTCAAAAAATATTGAATTTATTGGTCATTTAAACAATTACGATGTAAAAGAACTTATTTCAAAAAGTAGAGCTGTAATAACCGCAACTAAAATGTATGAAGGCCAACCAAGGCTTCTATGTGAGGCATCAAGTTTAGGAGTTCCTTCAATATTTCCAAAATTTGGCGGCATGAACGAATTTTTTCCACCAAACTATGAATTAGCGTTTGAGCAATATAATTACGATGATTTAAATGAGAAATTATTACTTTTAAAAAATAAAACTATGCTTGAAAAATATAGTCAAGAAAATTTTCAATATATAAATAGTTACTTGTCAGAAGAGAAACTTGAAAAAATCTTTTTAAATATTATTTCATGAATAAGTTCACACCTCTAGTTTCTGTAATAATGTCTGCAAAAAATTCTGAGCAGACTGTAAGTCAAGCAGTTAAAAGCATACAAGCACAAACTTATGAGAACATAGAGATTTTAATACTTGATGACGCTTCAACTGACAATACCTTTGAAATTTTAAGTGAGCTTGCAGATAGCGATAGAAGAATAAAGTTATATAAAAATCAAAAAAACATTGGTTTAACAAAATCACTCAATAAACTAATTTCTTTTGCAAATGGCAGCTACATTGCGAGGCAAGATTCAGATGATTATTCTGAGAAGAATAGAATAGAGCTACAAATACAACATATTGAATTACAGAATCTAGACGCATCTACAACTAGAGCTAAAATCTTAAACTCTAATAGAAAAATACCAGGGTTGTCATACTATATTCCATATAAGCTTTCCATGAGATATAAAAATCCATTCATACATGGCACATTAATTATTAGTAAAAAAATAATGAATAATTTAGGAAATTATGATGAGAATTATTATTTTGCCCAAGATTACAAATTGATGAAAGATTTTTTAAATGCTGGCTATAAAGTCAGGTCTCTTTCAAAGACACTCTATTATTTAAATACAAAAAACAATATTTCACAAAACAATAAAGATGAACAAAATTATTATTTTGAATGTGCAAGGAAAAATTTAAAGCCAAAAATTAATTAAATTAATTTTTTAATCTATAAGACAAACATCTTTCAACTAGTTCTCCAAAAGAAAGCTTTGGCTTCCAAGATAATTCATTTATTAATCTTGAGGGATTAGAAACAATTCTAATTGGGTCACCTTTTCTTATAAGGCTTTTGTCAATTTGAATATATTCTTCATAATTTAATTCAAGTTGTGAAAATAAAATTTCTATCATTTTTGCGATGGTATGGCCATTTCCAGATCCTATTACGTAATTACTTTCTTTACCAAAATTTGTTATCTTATAAATAGCTTCTGCAACATCTCCTGCAAAACTCCAATCTCTTATGTAGTCCAGGCTTCCGACTTTAAATGAGTTTTTTTGTCCATTAGAAATTTGAATTGCGGAATTTATTAATGACATAATAAGATATTTACTGTCTCTAAATTCTGATTCATGATTAAACATAATCCCTGAATATATATTCCAATCGAACTTCTTTTTAAGATTTTGTATTTTCAAATGATTTTTATATTTATAAATAGCATAAGGTGATTTTGGCAAATATTCACTATCCTCATCTAGGCTATCCTTGTTCTCTGCATACATTTCTGATGATGACGCTTGAAAAAAATTACAATAGTTTTCTGATTTAATTAGTGCTTTAGTTAAATTTTCAAATATGTTTTCAATTGATTTATATGTTTCAGGATTTTTAATTGATTCACTAGGTGAGCTAGGCCCCGTTAAATTGTATACAAAATCAGGTTTAAAATCACCAATAAAATTAGAAACCTCTGATGGATTATTTAATTCTAAATTTACTAAGGAGATATTATTTTTTGATAAATTATTTAAATAATTTAGTTTTTTAAAAAAATTTTTGTTTGAAGAGGACCTACTAATACCTACAATATTTGATTTTGTTTCTTTTTTGATGATTAAGTCAGTTAAAAAAATACCATCCTGACCAGTTATTCCTGTGATCAAAATATTTTTCATAATTGTATTTTATAACAGGTAATAATATTAGATATTAGGATATTCAACATTATGAAAATATATTTAAGTGATATAAATGAGTCATGGATTGTAGACCGTGTAAGAAGTGACTGGTACCAAGAAAACGAAAATATATCAACATATAAGATAAAAGACTCCGATATTATATGGATAATTTCTCCTTGGCTTTGGAAGAAACTACCTAAAAAACAGTTAAAGAAAAAAAAAGTAATTTGCTCTATTTACCATATTGATTTTGAAAAATTTGACAAAAAAGATGAAGAAGATTTCTACAAAAGAGACCAATACGTTGATATTTATCACGTAATCTCAAAAAAAACATATGATCAAGTTAAGAAACTAACAAATAAAAAGATTATATCAATCCCTTTTTGGGTTGACCAAAAATTATGGTTTGAGATTTCAAATAAAGAAAATTTACGAAAAAAATACGAAGTAAGTGAAAAAGATTTTTTAATTGGAAGCTTTCAAAGAGATACTGAAGGCAAAGACTTAAAAACACCAAAGTTAATAAAAGGACCCGATATATTTCTTGATATAGTTAATTCACTATATAAAAATAATAAAAATCTAAAGGTGATTTTATCTGGAAAAAGAAGAAATTATTTAATAAATAATTTTGAAAAATTAAATATCCCATTTATTTATTTTGAAATGGTGGATCTAAAAGTATTAAACGAACTTTACAATATTTTAGATCTATATATTGTTACATCAAGAGTTGAGGGGGGACCGCAAGCTATTTTAGAATGTGCAGTTTCCAAAACTCCTATTGTTTCTACAGACGTAGGGGTAGCATCTGAAATTTTAGACAGTAAATCAATATTTAAACCAGAAGAATTTTCTAAAGCACAACCAAGTATTGATATAGCATTTAAAAATTCTCAAGAATATATAATTCCAAATGGAATGGTTAAATTTAAAAAAATGTTTGAAGAATTACATGAAAATTAGTATTGGATCAAAAATTGTCGAAGGGCCCTGGGGAGGAGGTAATCTTTTTGTTAAAAATCTTGCAAGATACCTTATGAATAATGGTCATGATGTAATATTCGATTTATCCGAACCTGATATTGATTTAATTTTACTTACAGATCCTAGGAGCAGAAAAGAATCATCTTCAACATTTAATCACTTAGAAATAAACAAATATAAAAAATATGTAAACAGCAATGTAAAAGTTGTACAAAGAATAAATGAATGTGATGAAAGAAAGGGTACAGAATTTATAAATGATTTTTATCTTAAAGCTAGTCAGTCAGCAGATCACGTAGTCTTCGTAAGTAGCTGGTTGAAAAATATTTATACTAACTTAGGAATGGAAGAAGATAAAACATCTGTCATTCTTTCTGGTTCAAATAAAAGCATCTTTAATAGTAATGATGCAGACATTTGGGATGATACAAAAAGAATTAAACTACTAACTCACCATTGGAGTTCACATGTTAATAAAGGATTTAAAATTTATAAATATTTGGACGACTTGATAGAAACAGATCTTTGGAAAGAAAAAATAGAATTTTCATATATTGGAAATGTTTCAGATGATTATGAATTCAAAAATATGAAAATTATCCCGCCCCTTGCTGGAGAAGAACTAGCCGCTGTAATAAAAAAACATCACATATATGTTACAGCTTCTATAAATGAACCATCTGGAAACCATCATATTGAAGCAGCCCAGTGTGGATTGCCAGTTTTATACATTGATAGCGGAGGAATTCCAGAATATTGCGATGGCTATGGGGTTAGCTTTAAAGACAATTTTGAAAAAAAACTTCATGAGATCATAGAAGATTATAGTATTTATAAGGAAAAGTTGAAAGAGTACCCTTTCAGTGCCGAAAAAATGTGCAAAGAGTTTTTTGATCTTTTTGAGGAATTAGTTAAATTAGATGAAAAAAGTCAAAGAAACAGCATAAGTCATATTTATGGTTATTTGTTTATATTAAAAAATAAATTTCTTAAATTGTTTAGGGATATTGTTTATTTAAAGTTTAGAAATTATTTAACTATTAAAATTAGAAATGTTCTTAAAACTAATGGATAAAAAATTAATTCAGGAAATACCTGATAATGTTTTTCAATTTATAAATGAATTAAACAAAGATCAGATTTACCTATACCAGCCTTCTTTAAGTGGTGTTACGGAAAATGGTAAAAGCCTTTCCCTTGGCTTTAGTTGTTACGCATTAAAAATTTATTTTATGACAGGTCAATGGCACAATCTTGATACAGCCAAAAAGCATAATTGGATAAATTTTATAAATTCATTTCAAGTTAAAAAATCAAAATTTCCTGACAATTCATTTATAGATACAGAATTTCTTAATGCGTACAATAGAATGCCTATTAAAAACGAATTAAAATTTTTCGCAAAGTCATTTTTGAACAAAACAAATTTAAAAAAATTTGATACCAAACAAGTACATTTAAAGAAATCAATTAATGCAGAAACTAAACAGGCAATTTCTTCTTTATACCAAGTTAATAGTAAAAATTTGCACAAAATTGCTTTGGAGTATGATTCTAATCAAGAATTAGAAAGCTATTTATATAATTTAGATTGGTCCAAACCTTGGACATCAGGTGCACAATTTTCTTCTCTTTGCGTTTACTCTGAGACACAAAGCTTAGATTTTAAAGAAGTCTTAAAAAGTTTTTCAAAAAAAATCGCAAATAATCAAACCGGTTCGTATTATATTGACACCCCTGATACACCAAGAGAAATTATAAATGGTGCAATGAAAGTTATTTCAGGACTTGATTGGATAAATGAGGAAATTCACTATCCAGAAAAATTAATCCAATATTGCATAAACAATGTACCAATTATGGAGGGTTGTGACATTGTAGATTTTGTATATGTACTTTATATGTGTTCGAAACAAACAGATTACAAAAAAAAAGAAGTAAACAAAGTATTAGAAGATCTTCTCAATGACTTGTTGCAACTTTATCATTATAAAGAAGGAGCTTTTTCTTATTATAAAAATATGTCTCAAACCCATTATTACGGGATAAAGATTACAGAGGGTAACAACACCCCGGATATACATGGCACTACATTGTGTTTATGGGCATTGATAATGATATTGGAAAATCTTGAACTCTCTAAAGACAATTTGAGTACAATTAAACCTTAAACAAGTAAACGATATGATAGAAACATTGACCCAAAATAAAATATTTAAAACTTCTCTAGCAATTTATTTTTTATTAATATTCACTTTTTCAAGATCTTTTATGGGATTATATTTATTTGGTTTTAGGATTGGAGAGCTATCGATTCTTTTTTCTATGTTGATTTTAATTTATTCAATATTTACTAATTTCTTTAAAAAAAATCATGACCACATCAAAATAGATAGAGTAATCTTGCTTATTTTATCCTTTTTTATATTAAATTTATTTATATCAAATAGCTCGTTGATAAATCCCTATCCCTATAAAGCATCTTCGTATATTTGGTCTTTAGGTTTTTTCTACTTGGGATTAAATTACTTTAAATATAACAAATTAAATAAATATTTTATAAACATCGCTGTAGTTTTGTTAATTTATGTTTATTATGTAGCAATTTATGACTTACCATACGGATTTCAAGAGTTAGTGTTGTCTATATCTGACAAATATGAGCCGCATAAAGGTTCGGATTTAGTTATCTTGTTTGTTATTACTTTTTATATACTAAATAGGTTCTACAAAGAGGGTAGGCTGAACATAGATATATTTTTAATTATGTCTTCATTCTATTTACCACTGCTTTTGTTTAAAAGCAGAGCTGGTTTTATAAGTCTTGCGCTATTTGTGTTGTTTGAAATATTTAATAATAAAGAAAAATTTAAGGGCTACTTATTTAGGAATTTTATTTTGCTTATCCTTATTTCAATTTTTTCAATTCAATCAACTTTTTTAATATCAAAATCAGGCTTTATAAAATTAGAAAAGACCAGAGAAAATGTCCAATATGTAACGGATTATAGAGTTCCAGAATTAGCTGACGAAGAGTTTTTTGAACTTTTTTTCATTAGAGATGGCCGTTTGAGGTCTTCTGATGTGAATTTGAATTGGAGAATAGAAATTTGGCAAGATGTACTATTCGATATTCAAAAAGAAAACCTTTTTTTTACTGGTTATGGATATAAAGAAAAAATTCCTGCAATGTCTGCGCTTGACTTTGAAGGAAATTCAGTGAGATCAGGGTTAGACGGTTTAAATGAAAATGTTCATAATTTTTTTGTTAATATTTTTGCAAGAGGTGGAATTATACATTTAAGTATGTATCTATATTTAATTTATCAAATCAGTAAAGCCGGTTCTCAAAAAATTAATATAAATATTGTCTTAACTTTGCTTCTTCCACTTTTATTAACATCCTCATTTGACGCTTCAATGGAAAATTCGCACTTTCCATTATTATTTTATTTTTTGGTAGGTTTAGTTTTTAATAACAAAAAAGTCTTTAAGAGTTAGTCTTTTTTGCTTTATTTTTTTTATAATAAAAATTAATTACTTTTATTTTATTATTTAACTTAAATCTCTTATTTTTTGGAAATTTTAAAATTTGTGAATTATTAATTTCCACCTTATATGCATTTGTCTTTCCTTGATTGGCCCCGGAACCATCTGCACCAACATTATTGACAAGGCTTTTTATAGGGTTAAGACATAATCCATTTGACAAAAATATATGTTGACTCCAATATATTGCCCAAGTCTTAATTGCTTTATTATCATTATTTATCAATTGACTTTCAAAATCTCTTTCAAATCCATAAACATTAAATTTAAGCCTTTTTAATTTACTTTGTTTTGAGATTAAGTTTTTTTGAAAGCTTACATTCTGCTCCCACTTATCCCTCCAAGTAGCCCAACCCCAACAGCTCATGTAGTAGGTAAAATAACATGAATTCTTATCTCCTGAAAAGTTTGGATTATTGTAACCACTAATATGAAATATTTTTTTACTATTCTTATATTTTTGTAATGAATCATTCATATATTTTAAGAAGTACTTACTAACTATTAAATCATCCTCCAGAAATATTCCTGTGCTGTTTTTGTTAAAAGTATCATTTATCCCTCTTAAAATATTTTCCTTTAATCCTAAGTTATCTTTGGCTTTGTTTATAGTAATAGATTTTGCATCTTTAAAATCTTCTGCCAGTTCAATTACCTTTTGATTCAGTTTTAAATCATTATTGTTTTTACTACTATCTATGTAAAAATATAAGTCAGAACTACGAAGCTCTTCGTTACTTTTAAGAGATTCGAGCAAATCACTTAATTTATCGGGCCTGTTGTACGCAAAAATAACTACTGGAGCGAACAAACTTTTATTCATATCTTTTTTTTTCTGCTCTTGATCTGATTCTTAAAATGTATCTGATTTTTAGGTAATAATATGTGAGTGCAAAAAAGAAGTTCCTATAAAAATATTTAAAATTTCCATATTTCTTTATTGCCACATATACACTGTCTAAAAATTCATCTGGATATTTAATCATTAAATTTTTAGTAAAAAAAACCTTATACTTTGGAACTCTCCAATTTGTTTTATCGTACTTTAAGGCAGATGTAAAAAGAAACCTATCCACTCTTTCTATGTTTTTAATTAGATTTATACTTTCAAGATGTTTTAAATATACAGATTCACAGTTTGGAAATTTTGGAATGTCTTTGATTGACGATTCTTTGTTTACATAATCAACTATAGATAAATAATCATACGCAAATTTTGAATCTAAAGCAGCATGCCTGTCACATATTCCGAAATAATCTTCTCCCTTTGGAATAAGTATTCTATCTTTTTTTAGAATGGGATGTTTGTCAATATGATATTGATCAAATCTTGAAAAAATTATAAATTCATACTGATTAATAGTTTCCATATGATTGTTTTTGATAAAATCTTTTAATGCAAAATGTATTAAACCTGATTCATACAACCCGTAGCCTTTACCTAGCTCAAAATAGTTTTTCCAATTTCCAACGTGGTTTTCTTTATAGTAGTCTTCAAAATCATCATAATCTTCTAGTATCCAATGATGATTAGCTGTTTTAAATAAAAAATTATTTGAGACATAATTAGTAGTTGTACACAAAGCTAAATCTGAACCAAGGTGTTCCAGTACATTTTTATATAATGACTCCCAAGTTTTTACTCCCCCCCTTGGCGACCCACTTAAAATTGTTAATATATTGTTTTTCACGTAGTTAAAATTCTATTGGTAATTATTTTTATATACCTATCATATTATTAATTTTTCTTCCAAATATTTTTTTGTGTACTTTTCTGAAAAAAGTTGAATATTTTTTTCTTCTTTCAGATTTGTGATATTTAGAAACAAACAATATTACGTTATTAATATTCTCATTCTTATTTTCACTAAAATGCATTACATGACCAAGGTCTTCAACAGCTGTTTCTTTTATTAAATTTAACCACCAAGAAAATTTCAGTTTTTTAAAGTTAATATTTTCAAATTGATAGTTATTTATTGTTTTCATTGAAATGTTTTTATAACTATCTAAAAAAATAATTGGCAAATCTTTCATATTACGAAATGTAAGGTGGTTTTGAGTAATAGGAATACAACCAGAATAAACAGATTCCCACATTCGATGAGTATCTATACCATTGCCCCAAGGAGTAATACTGAATTTAAAATTTGATAATTTATTTGCATATACATTCAAATGCATATTTGGTCTTTCAATAACAACTTCATTTAATTTTAGAGCTTGTTTAACAACAGAAAATCTATGAAAATAATTAGTATTTAGATTGAAATTCACATAAATTTTATTTTCTCTATAATTATTTTCTTTTAATTGTTCTAAATCATTTGCTGTTAAATTCTTTTTATTTTTATCACCAACAATTCCTAACGGTATAGGTATCAAATTATCGTCAATGTGAGAAACATTTATTGAAAACCACTGGCTTATACACTCTGGTTTTTTGTTAAATAACTTATTGGTAATTGGAATATCAGTCTGAGATGTTATAAGCTTTAGATTTTTAAACTTTGAAATTTTTTTTAAGTGCTCAAATAATGAGTCAATAAATAATGTATGACAAAAAATTATATCATTTTCTTTTATTGAAAATTCTATAGTTTTGAAAATTGATAATCCGTTCCCATAAGTTACTTCATAATATCTATTTTGATCCAATTTTTTGAAATCTTCACTTGGCAATACACCTGCATAAATCACATCACTGTTCTCCATAAATTTTATTGGAGTTATGATTTCGTTTTGCTCAATAATGTTTTTTATATCTTCAAACATTTCAAAACTTATCTTAAATTCTTGTAATAGTTAGTAAAGTTGTATTTTTTTAACAGTAATGGGTTAAAATATTTTTCACGTAACCCTTTAAGATGATATATTCTCTCAATTTTTAAATTACTTTTTAGTCCAAAAGCGTCATATCCAAAATGATCTTGGTTTAATGATTCTAATTTTTTTTGGATATAAATAGGATGATCTTTTATATTCAGTCTGAAATTATGTTTTGGATATCTATCTTTTACCATACTGAACCAAGCATCGTAAGCTTTTTCTGGACTTGAGCCACCTCTGTCATCGGTTGTTCCAAAATAATCAATCCATGCTGATGCAAATCTAGATCTATCGTTAGCAATTATTTTTTTTGTTCTAAATGTAGATTCATATTGGAAAATAGGTACATTAATATTCGGAACTTTTTTTGGTTCAATTAACTTATTATCTAATGTCGCCAATGTTAAGTCTCCACCACCATTTAACCTAATTTTTTTATAATTTTTTTTGTTGAATGCTAAACAAATACGAGTCTTGATCTGATACCTATCCGGTGTAAATATTTGATACTGTGGAAAAGCAATTGCTGGATAGTCCTTGAATTTTAATAAAGCTTTTTTTAACTTTTTTATATCATTTTGGTGGAAGAAATAATCAATGTCCATTCTTATCACCCAGTCAGATGAACATTTATCATAGCCTTCTTGAAATGTTTTGCCTATGTGATCCCAAGAAAATTTTAATGGCCAATCCTCACCTACTACAATAACTTCATCTGCAATTTCATTGTAACAATTCAAAGCTTCCTTCCAAGGGTCACCCCTTTCTTCAGGGTTTGTCATGCTTGTGAATATTGATAGTGACATTGTTGCCTTTTTATTTATTAAAACTAGCTTACTTTTTATATTTATCTATACAGACAAAGATTACTAATATTGGAATCTTCTCATTCAATATATCTTATAATTATTCTAAGACTTACTTTACAGGAGCAATCAAATGAGTTATAAATCTGCAATTTGTTTTGTTGCTGATTTTAAATACATATATAAATATTTCGATAATATCTATCAAGAACTAAAAAATAATGGAAAATATGATGGCGAAATTATTATTTTAACTACATTGTTTTCACCAACATTTCTTCTCAAAAGCATTAGAGGAAACAGAAGAATATCTGTTTTAAGGTATAAAAAAATAAAGTTTTTCAAAAAGACTAAATCTGAATATTTAAATTTAAATACTAATGGCCAACCTAATAGATTTAAATATAAAAATTTCCAATGGCACAAGCTTCATTTATTTGACAAAAGAATTAAAAACTGGGACTACATTTTTTATATGGATATTAATATGCATGTTCATTTTGATATCAATAAAATATTAGAAATCAGGCCACTTAATCAGCTATTTGCTAGAGCAGATGGTTATCCAGATTATCAAAAGGAGCTCTCATCTCAATTTGATGATCAGCACCCTCTTTATACAAGCTTAAAAAAAATATATAATTTAGAATCTCTTGACTACTTTCAGACAGGCATACTTTATTTTGATACAAGCATTATCGATGAATCTACCAAAAAAGATTTAATAAATCTTGCTGAGAA
>Ga0208547_1001121_pt1 | contig 15010 bp, 14 predicted proteins | sample DEB08_DNA_5_FD_185501 | JGI IMG/M metagenome (GOLD analysis project Ga0208547, IMG submission 185501) | Aqueous microbial communities from the Delaware River and Bay under freshwater to marine salinity gradient to study organic matter... | ecosystem: Environmental > Aquatic > Marine > Coastal ...
GAGCAAGAACTTAATGTTGAGGACAGAAACATTCAGTATATTGATAGGAATACTGGATATAATGAGTATGATGATACAAGAATTCTTGATTACACGGACGAACAGACCGAAGAGGAAATTACTGGTCCTATTGAGTTATATGACTATGTATTTATTAAAGACGATGATGGTAATGTCACTATCGCCCATCGTGTCTTTGATACAGAAGATGAGGGTGATTCAGGGCAAGTCTCCAGACTTCAGGAGATAGATTACTGGACGAATGGCACTGATGTCGGAGGAAATAAATTAGCATATGCCGATTTCAATGGGTCTTGGGATGGTATTCGGTTTGTAGCAGTTGGAGATGAAATAGAACTTTATTTCAAGCAGAATGGCAAGACTGTTTATGATAAGATTGTTTCATCTACACTCTCCACGACAGTCAAGCAGGTATTCAATCCTATTGGAGACACCTCCTATGCTCTTTATCCTACAATCCACTTAGGAACTGGCTCAGTCACCATAACGAAATACGAGTCTAATTATGATAATGATAATACCTATACGTTTCCCACTTATGTTGCTGGTGAAATTGGAGGATACACTCCGGGGAGTGATATGTTTTCTAATGAGTCTGTGTTCGCCTTTGATGGTCTTGAACCACAGAGAATCCATTATATCTCTGGGAGAGAACTCGCTTCAAGTGGGAACGCTCAGGCGGTGCGACAAGCAGATTCTTCTGTATATAAACAAGCAAGTTGGGGATTAACGGATTATGGTATTACAGATTATCAGTATGTAGGACTCAATACTGCTGATGGTGTGGATTGGAAACATATCCTTACAATTAATAAAATGGATGCTGACAATGACTATTATACTCTTCTCCCCGCTCAGGAGTGGCCGAATATGGGAGGAAGACTCGGTTTCAATGATAGGGCAGATATCGCATCTACCTCTGATGAAGGTTATGTCACTGGAGACGATACTCTTGCGGTAGTATTTACATCTCCATCAGAACTGGTAAAAACCGCAATCAGTTCGTTTATAAGACTTCCTGGTCTCACCCATAAGTCTTTCAATGGGGCTCAGTCAAGTCTCTCTAAGATCGTATATCAAGTCCCTCAATTTACCAGCGATGGAAGACAATTCGGTGCTATGTATTTTGCTCCGGGTGAAAAGACTTATATCTCTCTCCACAATCCATCACAGATAATGCTGAACTCTCTACAAGTCCAGATTGTAGATTCTTATGAAAAAGAAATTAACTCTCTCACGGGAACAACTCAGGTGGTCTTTCATATCAGGAGACGCAGATAAATTATGAGTCCTTAATCATTCTTTAATCATATTTAATCATTTTTTAAAAACAATTTATTTATAATATAATCTAATATACTATATTATAAATGACAGATTATCTCGCTGATGTTGTTATGCCTCCCGAACCCGAGCCTGAAAGACCTCTTCCACTTACAGATGAAGTTATACAAGAGCAATTGGATATTGAGGAAAGAGAACAAGCAGAGATAGAGATAGATGATGATATCCCTGAACCTGTTAGAAAACCTAAAATACCTCAGGATGAAATGTTTGAACCACCAAGAGTTAAAACAATCTTAGACCCTGAACGACCTCCTCAACCCGAAAAGGTGAAAAAGACTCGGAGGAAAAGAGGTCCTGCCACTCCCGAACAATTAGAGATTTTAGCGAGAGGAAGAGCGAAAGCAGCAGAAAATAGACTCATTAAAAAGAAACTGAAAGAAGAACAGAAGGCGAAAGAAAACGAAGATAAAGAACTCGTTGAGAAATACAGAGAAAGAGAAAGACAGAAATTAAAGAAACAATTAGAGACTCCTATTGAAGAAGAAATCCGTGGGAAACCTCAGATAATTGAAAAGGAAAAGATTGTTGAGAAAGGATATAGTCAGGCTCAGTTAGATGAAGCAGTCCAGAGAGCGGTAGAGCAGTCAGTTAATAGGGTGGAGACACTCAGGAAACAGAGGAAGGAAGAAAAGAAAAAGCAAGAGGCGAAAGCACGACACGATGCTGAGGTCTTTAAGGAAGTTAATAGAGCATTGAAAACTTCAGCGTGGGATCATTGTTTCATTTAAATAAAAATAAATTTGATTGATAATTTGGTATAATATTAATAAAGTTTGAAATGAGTGGTTTAAGCAAGGAGAGAATCTTATACTTACAGAAGGTCGTTAAAAAAGAGGTCGTTCAGTGTCCTCCAGAAAAGAAGTTAATGAAAAGAAAGCAAGGGAGATATTGGTATTTAGAAAAACAAGAGCGTATGGATTGGGGGAGATGGGTGAATTATGTTAATAGTAAAAATGAAGAACTATCAATTAAGTATAAAGTAGGAAAAAATCATTTTGATTATTGGGATAACCCTCGGTCTATGTTTATGGATGAGATGGAGATCCGTAAGAAGTATTACAGAAGCGAGCAATTTAAATAATTCATTATAAAAATAAATTATCTACTATATAAATAAAATGGAAGGAAATGTTCCCGTTGTTGTCCCAGTGAAAGACCCCGACCCAGTCCCGAGCCATCATTCTCCTCTTCATCCGCACCTCCCGCAAGTGGATGGATTCGGTGGAGGAGCATTAGTTCTTTTAGTGTCTCCGGTCCGCACAGGGAAGAGCACACTCATCAGCAATATGCTACTGAACGATAAATTTTATGATGCTCAGGATAGATTTGATAATACAACCATTATCAGTAATACAATTGCTAATGATATCACCTCACGATTTTTAAGAAAAGCATTTGATACGTTTGATGCCTATGATGATAGTATCATTAATGGGATTGTAGAACAACAGAAGAGTTATGATAAGGAAGACCAACCCGAGATTGCTGTCGTATTAGATGATTGCCTCGGGTCAATCCGTAGGGAGGCGAAAATCAATCATTTAGCGAGCCGGTTCCGTCATTTCAATATTAAGTTGCTAATTATCTCCAGTCAGAACTTTCGTGCTTGTTCTCCTATCATTAGACAGAATGCGACCAATGTAATTGTAGGAAGTCCTTTTCCTAACCAGAAGGAACTTGGAAAGATGGCAGAGGAATATGGAGACGTGTTCGGGGGAGCAGATAACTGGTTAAAGATATACGCTCTGGCGACCCCTAATAGATATGATTTCCTTCATATGAGTTTTCAGGACAATCCTCCCCGAGCCTATCGCAATTTTGAGACTCTTATCGCTGAAGGTTCTAACATTTTAAATTCTCCTGAGTAAATTATTTTATTTGTATCATTTATAATTATGAGCGATTTCTATGGAGGGCACTCGGCAGCATTTTCTATTCAGAATCAGTTGGGACAACACGCAGCAGATATTAATGAGTTAAGGTCTAATGGTTTTAAGACTCAGAGTATAGCATTCAAGACATTAGACCATCAGGAACAAGATAAAGTGGATGAGGATGTTAAAAGTGATGTAGAATCTGATATCACGAAAGTTGATAAAGTCTATGGGACTGGGAAAGCGATTGGGGGAGCATTAGGAGCATTCAGTCGTGGGACAGCAAGAGGTCTCCAACAGGCGGCGGCAGCGAGAGGAGGTCTTTCGGCAGGTGAAGCGACTCTGGGGTCAGGGAAAGTAATAACCAACTTATCTGCGGCAGATGTAGGGACTTCTATTGCTCGGGGTGGGAGAGGTGCTTTTGCTACATTATCAGAAGCCGGACAAGGGGCGAAACTATTCGGTGAGGGAGCAACAGCAGCGAAAGATCTTACTGGTGTTGAAGGAATTGCTGCGGCCGGAATACTGAAGGCGGGAGGAGGTGAAGCATTTGCTAAAATTGGTGCGAAAGGTTTAGGAGCAGTTGGGACTGGTCTCGCTGCTTATCAGGATATAGATAATTTCGTGGAAACTGGAAATGTATTTAATACAAGAGATGCCGCAGGAAATGTGGTAAAACAGAATCTCGGGGTAGATGTAGGAAATGTTGCGACACTTGTCGGTGGAGCGTTAGATGTCGCCGCTGCTTTTACTGGAGGAGCTCTTGCTCCTGTCGCTGCTGCCGTTAATTTGTTCGCTGCGGTTGATTCTACTATCGCTGGTGTAGAACAAGACAAGCAAGAAAAGAAGCAGGACGAGGCAGGTATGAAACCCGGAGCCGCTCCTCCTCAGGCAGCACCTCAGGCATTCGCCCAGTATGGTATTCTCGCATCACAGAATCATAATCCTCTCAATCATATCGGTTAAAAAATTTGATTGAAAGCATAAAATTTGATTGTAGATTAGAAAAGAAACAATAACACACACGAACAGGTGATACAATGGAAGCAGAGAACGCTCAACTGAAGAACGAGAACCAGTTCTACCTCAGGAAGATGAAGAAGATGCGGAAGAAGATGAAGGAGATGGAAGAAGAGTCCAAGGTGGATAAGGAGTTTCAAGAGGAGGTCATTCAGGAGAACAAGAAACTGGAAGAAGACCTTCTATACTATCGGTTCTATGCCTACACCCTTGACAGGAGTGGAGATTGCGACCTGACGAAAGAAGATGTAGATTATTTCATAGATGACGAAGCCAAGCGGAAGACTCTCTATGAGAGAATAGGATACGAAGAAGAAGATTATAAATCGTTCGGGGTGATGTTTGTGGAGAAGGAAGACGAGGATGAAGACGATATAGATTTCTTTGATACAGAGGAAGAAGCACAGAAATTGTGTGATAGTATTATCTCCAGTAATAAGACCTCCTCCCATCCTTACCCAGAAGGGAAACTGATATTGTTTCGCTCTGATACATATAATCCTGATTATGACAACGAGAACACAATCCCGATTGTTAGGGAACTGAATATTGGTAAATAAATCATTTAATCCCCTCTTCTCACACAACTAAATTTTTATGTAGAAAAATTTGATTGTTTGAAAAAATTTGATTGTATTATACAAGAACACGTAATAGAAAAGGAAAGAAAAGAACAGAAAAGAAACAATGCCCGGCACTGAAATGATTATGGGAATGGAAGAGGTCGTCCAGCACATCAGGGAGTTGGAGATGAGGGAGGAGAACCTCAAGGAGGCACTCGCCCAGAAGTTCTACAAGCACTACGACGAGATGAACTACGACAAGTTAAATATCGCCCGAACAGTCGGCCCCGACCTCGGGAGGATGATAGACCACCTGATGGCAGAGAACAAGAGACTCCAAGAGGAGAAGGATGATTATGATGCGATGATGATTGATGCGGAGGCAGTGGAGCAGGGGAAGGATAACAGGATAGAATCTCTGGAAGAAGAGAACAAGAAACTGAAGGAGGAGTTGGAGAGCATCCAACCCGATGGTAGATGTTTGCTGTATGAAGTGGATAAGTTGGGATTGATGGTGGATGATGAGCGGGAGGAGAACAGGGAACTGAAGGAGGAGAACCAGAAGTTGAAGGAGCAGTTGGAACAGGCGAAGGAGACAGCATATCATATGGGAGTAGATATCTTCGGCGACTTTGATAGAGAAGAACCAGACTCACCCTAAATTAAATCTCTTCTTATAACTTGCTATATTCTCCCGACGACTTGTAGAATTTCCCCATAGTATATAATAGGATAGATATCCCGCCCTCGTATAGTCTCCAGTAGAAAGATCTTTTTTATGGCGACTCCTATATCTTTTTCTCTGTTCTTTATCTTTCGTAAGAGTATAGTCATCCATCCCAGCGGCTCCGAAATGTGTCGTTTTCGTTCTCCCATTGTCTTTTGTAAAAACTGCCATAAGTTTCTTTCCCGCTTTATCGCTTTTTTTAATGACAACTGAAACCATTATAATCTATTTATATTTTTTAAAATGTCTCCAGAAATAAAATATTTATGAAACTATAATAATGAACCAGCATTTAGAGATTGTCCCGAGTAATATTACGAGCGATGGAAAGTTGTCATACAAGAACGGACAACCGACCGTTCAGTTGCTTATTGGAGCACAGGAGAGATTTATTGTCCCGGGAAGTGTAAGACTTGTGGGAGAATTTACGGTGAAAAAGAACAATACAATCATTCCCTTAGAGAGTGATGGTATCCGTATGAATGAGCGTCTGGGTGTCTATTCTGTTATTGATACTCTTTCAATCTTTTCTCAGAGGTCGTCTCAGACCATAGAGACAATTAACCATCACAATCGTATGATGAGTTCCTACCTCAGCGTCACTCAGTCTCAGGCGGATTTCGCCTGCCACTCATATGAAACTGCTCTTCGTTTCCCTAACTACAAGGCTCAGCAGTTAGGAGTCATTACCAACACTCAGGGAGCGAACGCATCGGGTGGAGACTCTCCTAACTCTTTCTGTATCCCCCTTGTCAGTGGTCTATTTTTAGGTCAAGACCCTATTCCTCTATCTAATGACTGGGGTGTTGGAGGACTTATGATTGAGATTCAGTTGTCTCCAGACCAGAATGTTTTATTTTCAACTGATAATACTGATACTACTCTCCTTGACGCTTATTATGAACTATCTAATGTTCGCCTCATCTGTGAGGTTCAGAACCCAGGACAAGATTTCCAACCCCAGAGCACGAACACTTTTGTCTATAATTCTATCTCTTCTTACTACAATACAATTAACTCTGCTAATGCTGTCCTCAATTTCAATCTCGGTCTAAAGTCAGTCCTCGGTGCTTTTATGAACGTAGTCCCCGCAGGACACATTAACTCTTGGACTCGGGATGGCCTCGCCACCTTAGGATTCTCTAACAGCGACGGGACGAAGGCACAGATAGAGCAACTTGTTTTCACCCGAGCGGGTCAGCGTGTTCCATTAGAATACAATATTGATAGTCTCCAGAAGACAGTCGCTGGTCGGAACAATGAGACCGCTGATGCTCAGATATGCCGAAACTATATGAATGCGGTTCAGAACTTTGCTAAAATCGCACGAACTTCAGTAGAACCATCAGTCTATCGCAACATAGATTACGGGACTAATTTCGCTAATGCTAAAATTATCGCGAATGGTGGAGATGCTTTCGGTATCGGTGTCGCATATGACTCTATCAGTAATCAGGGATTAGATTTCAGCACGACTCCTTTTGGAGTCCAACTCCAACTCCGCCTGACTTCAGACCATCCTAATGCTATTTTCTTGTTCGTCCATTCTCGCCAGACAATTGTCAGTGCTGGAGGAAGCATTCAAGTCCTGAAGTAAATCTTTTTAATTTATTTATTTAAAATAATTTTCTTATTTATTATTATAAAAATGGAAGGAAAGTATTCAGAGGAGACAGCGACAGCACCAGCACCAGCACCAGAACCAGCACCAGAACCAGCGAAGAAGAAGCGTGAGGGAGTTAAGATGACAGATAAGCAGAAGGCAGACCTCAAGAGGTTTATGGATAAGAAAAAGAAGGATGGAATGAGTCCATCAGATATGAAGTCCGTCCGTATGAAGATGATGGGTCGTATGAGGAAGGGAATGTCAGTTAATAAGGCAGCGAAAGATATCGCATAAATCCATATTTTAAATTTTATCTTTTATTTTTTTATTTGTTTCTGTTATAAATATGAGTATGACAGACGCATCAGAGCCACAAGTATCCCAGATTCCAGACCTGATTAAGATCGGCAGTGTAGCGACAGATACCGCCATAAATTTACAGACAGATATCTTAGACCCAGTCATTTTCAGTGAGCGTGAGGCACGATTCGTTTTAGATAACAAGGGAATCCTTCATTCTAATTCTCGCATTACATTCTCCACAGATGGTCTTGCTTACACTGCTGATGAGGGGAGAGCATTCTTTCCAGCAGGTATAGGAGTTCATTCTCTCATCCAGCGAGCCGCTCTCCGCGTAGGAACGAAAACAATCTGCGAGATTGAGGATTACAACCATTTCTCGGCATATGAAACGACTTTCTTGCCTCCTGATGCTATTAAGGAGCGTGAGGGAGTTATGAGCGGTCGTATGATGACAATTGCTCCCACTATAACTCCTCGGGGTTATCCTTTCCAGAATGCCTCTAACTCGGCATCTCTCACGGAATCTCTAACAGAATCTAAATCCATCCAAGTAGATAATGGGACTGATGTCACTCTGGCAGATGTATCTTCTACCTATTGGAAACCTATTAAGCAGACCACTCTCCCCGACCCTTCTCGGGTGATATTTGACTACCAGAAGGAGAGCAATAAACCGACCTATTCAGTTCTTCTCGCTGACCTATTTCCTTTCCTAAAGACCAATCAACTTCCGCTCTTTATGATGTCAGAGCAGGTCAGTATCCATTTAACATTCCAAGAGCGAAGGTCTAATAATGAGTCAGACCGCATTTGCCATAGTTCTACGGGAGCTCTTGCCAAGGATGTGGCTCTTGTTCGTGGAGACTGCCAGATGATCGCTGATTATATCTTTTATCCCCAGGATTTAATGGAGCAGTATCGTCAGGCGAATGCTAATATGTCATTCTCGTATGTAGATTATCAGTTTGTAAAGAGGACTGTTTCAGTTGCTGAATATTCTGCGGGACTTATCCAGAATATCGGTGGTGCGGGACGAATTGTTAATAAGGTCTTTGTAGCGGCTCAGGGCACCGCTCAGCGTCAGGATAGTCTTCTTAATAAGTATGTCGCTGATGGTCCTGGCATTACGGGAACCACTACGGGCAAGGTCACCACTAACCTAAAATACAATGACAATTTCCTTTACCCGATTGATGTCAGCAATGATGCTCGTCATTATCATAATGTCTTCCAGAGTGAGGGTCGTGTCCCCTACATCTCTCGGGACTTATATCGCGGTGAGGGTCAATTAACTATTGATAACACTAATAAGGATAAACCCGGAGCTTCATTTGAAGGATATCCTGCCACGGATAATCTCCGCCAGAAGTTCTTTTACACTGCCTATCGTCTCAATAAGGGTGAGCGAGTTAATAGTCGGGGCATTGAACTCTATGATACCCGAACCACTCTCACCCAAGCGACAACTCTCCGTGTCTGGCTTCAGGTAATGAGAGTCGCTTCACTGAGGGATGGGATGTTCTCTATGGCATATGCTTAATTTAAATTCTTATCATAATATTATTTTTATCTACTTCTATTATAAAATGTCTCAAGGTTTTACTAAGACTACAATAATAGAATGTCCCCGATCACAGAGCGATGAGGCAATTGGAAATAATAATAGTAATCCTTCTAAATGGACGAACAGAGTCGGCGATGGAATTCATTTGAAACCAGGGGATACTATATCAGTTCATTCATCATATATCAGTGAAATAGGAGCAGAAGCAGGTCAGATACAGATTAAAGGAAAAAGTCTCAATGCTTCAGTGGAAGTGGAAACGACCATATTTGATAAACTACTTTATCAGGACGACCTCCCTTCTAAATACACACTTATTAATGCTTCTAACCAGAAACAATACATAGATATCAGGGATGATACATTCAATATAATTGTCTCTCCTTATAAATGTGCGAATGGAGAGTATTACTCTCACCTTCCCCGAAGGTGGAATGGAAGTGGGATAACTCTCAATTGGAAGACGAATCATTCAAGAGATGTCACTCCCGTGGATGGAGATATCGGTCAGACTATCCTTCCTCCTCCACCTTTAAACAGATGTAAAGCAGATATTAATACTAAATATTGGGGGTATAATTCAGGAGTCGCTCACACAAGATACAGAGTGGATGGTATCAATGATGGAAGTCGTTATACTCTTTTCACCAGAAGACAGACTTATTATGGAAATCCTAACAATCCTACAATACAATTAACTGGTGAGGGAAAAGGGGGGTCTGATATCATTAAATTTACCCACGGAGCAACAACCGCTGACCTAATCGTCGGGATGGAGTTAATAGCACAGAGTCCTACAACCTGTTTTTTATCTACTCCTACAATTGTCTCAATAGATAGTCTTACTGAAATTACTATGAGTGCGACTGCTATCGCTAATTCTAACACTCATAATCTATTTACATTTCAATTACCAGCGACTTCTTCAGACCAGTTTCTTCCACCGACAACCGCTAATAGTTCTTTTATTGCCGAAACCTGTGAGAGTGCGAGAGACCCTGCTCTATGGGGTGATTACATTCAGGTGAAAAATCTAATTTCAGTCAAGGCGAATCCGGGATATAATTCTCCAACAGATTTAGCAGACCAACTCACTCAGGAGATTAATGAGCGTTCAGATTTACATAAATTTCAATATGATACAACTGCCACAACTCCCACATTTACGAGAAGAGAAACATTTACAGTCAGTTCAGAGACACCAGCATATAAACTATATAATTGTGCGACTGCTTCTAATTTCTCTAAAGCAGACAATGCGGAATGGATAAAGACTGATGGAAGTTGGAATGTGGATGACGCATATCATTATTTATCTTCTTTTCAGACAATCGGTATCAAGAGACCTGAATTATATACAACTGGATTAAAGGTAAATGGGTCATTAATCAACGGGTCTTCTTATCTGGATGGATACATTGGGGAAAGAAATGGATTAGGACTAAGCAGATATTTTCCTATGGGTAAAGGCGAGTCTATTCTTATCACTGATACAGACTGGACGAAAGAGAATATTTTAAGGTTTAAGGATTTCTTTGAGGCTCAGGCGACTTATCCTGAACTCTTTGATTATACTCAGAGTGGATTTCAGTGTGGGATTGATGAGACAAGATTCCTTCATTTGAATTTATATGATAATGGGAATGGTTCGTTTGAAGTCCCTGCGGTTGGAGGAGTGAGAGAATGGAATCTGGGGAGTAATATTCGGGATATTAAATGTCCCTTCCTGGGATATGATTTATATAATTCTACTATATCAGCATCCCAGACTTCATTTCCAATCTTTATAGATTACAATCCTAATACAAGAGAACTTACAGAAAACGATGTCGGTTATACAGATAGAGGATTTAATTATTTTTATGATGGATTAGAACCCGACTATAATGATTTAGCATATGGTTTCGCCAGAAAAATTAGAACTCTTAACGTATTAGGAGAGGAAAAATATTATATTGGATTTCAATTTACAAGAACAGGAAATAAAATTCCAGACCATTTCTTTCACACGAACGCATCCGCTCATCCCGGAGAACCAACAGAAGTCCTTGGAGTGGGACAGAGACAATATGGTTTTGACTGGCATTTCACCGCTTATGGGACAGCAGCAATGATTCTTTATAATGGAAATTCTAATACTTATGGGTCTAATTTCGCCTCCACTGTCGGCAGTTCTATATGGACTAAAATATATAGATTCGCTCAGGCAACCGCCGACAAGGTATATGATTTAGACCCTTATCAGTTCGCGATGTATGTGGGAGCAGATAGTCCTATTATTAATTATAGTCAAGACCAACAGAGGTTTCAGATACAGAGTCTTCATTCTGCTGAAGTAGTAGGAAACATTCAAGATGCTTCTTATGTCCGTCCCACAGGGACAGCACCCTCTGATCCTAATGGTGGAGATCCTTGTGCTAAAATTAATAAAAGACTTCTTAAATGGAATTATAATCCTGATATGGCTCCTTACACAGATGATTTTACTGGTTCATACACAGGAGGCTCTGATAATTCATATATCAGTCATAATGTGGCGATTGAACCCTATACGATAATGGACGCTCAGAGTGGATTATTTATAGAGGACTGGATTGTCCCTGAGGAGTTATGGGATGAAAGTCTTATCGGTATTATGGGTTTCAGATACAATCAGTTTCATAATCCTGATTCTACATCCTCCAGACAAGTAAGATTAAAAGCACACGGAGCGAATGCTGACCTCCATAATGTTAATATATTAACGACCAATGCTGATGTAGGAGAGGGAGATTTAATTGAATTCCAACAGAATCCTCTGGCAGTCGGTATGTTTAGTCCCGTGCTCCCAGTCGCCACGCAACCCGGAGGACCTGGATTTACTCATCCGGGGAGATATATCACCCCAGCAATTACAATCTCTCCAGTTCAATCAGTTAATATAACTGCTGAAAGACTTCCTACTAAAACTCTTCGTCCATACTATACAATCAGGTCAGATATCATAGCAGAACCTAATAGAGTATTAGGAGGTCTTACAAGTGGGATTACGATGCCGATAGTCGCGATAACCAATAAGGCGAATCCTTATGGGGATTTCCTGAATGGATTTCAGGGGCAGATGACTTTTACCAATACGATAGATAGAGTTATCACCAGAATAAGATGTAGTATCCACGAGCCTGATGGGTCAGCGGCCAGATGCGACTTAAATTCAGCAGTCATATTTAGGATAGACCAGCAAGTTAATGCTAATATGGATGTTGTCGGTGATTTATTACAGAGTAAAAAGAAAAGCGACCAGATTGAAGCAGAGGAGGCAGAAGATCCTCAATTACAATTCCAGAATGTAAAATATAATGCTAAAGATTTATTTCAATAGTTTTTTTCGGTATGTGGTCTGAACGACCTCTTTTACGATTTACTCTTAACATAAAAAATCTAAATAGTATTAAATGGATATTGAAGAACTAATCAAGATTGGTAAATATCTGGAAGAAATGGATAAACCTGAATGGGCTCTTATCATACAGAGAATTATTATGGATGAAATAGAGACAACAATCGCGGATGATGATATAGATTATAGCGATAGTGAGGGAGATGCTATTGATGAAGGAGTTCCTGAGGTTCAGGTGGATGAAAGAGGGTTTTACTCTCTACGCTGACCGAGCCTCCTAATGTAAAGTCGTCTCATCGCCATCTGGAGAGAATAGATAGGAGGATATCCATCACCCTTCGGAGCATACTTGAAATGACCTCTGTGGTGTTGGAGAGCAACAAGGTGAGAGTTCAGGGTCAGCAACTCATTGAGATTTCTTCTCCTGAGGTTATCCTTCTTCTCCAAGTCAAGTTTCAGCATATTCTCGCTATGGACGTTTCTCTTGAGATGTTCTTTCATACTATACTTATGTATCCAAGTTCCGCACTCGCATAGTTTATGATGGCCCGAGTTCATCTTCGTCTGTCGGGTCTCGCTGATATTCTTCGGAGCAGGATTGACCCATCTGTTAATCTGCTCGCTATTGAGGATAGTCTCCTGAAAGAGACGCGGTAGTTGGGCGACCACATCTATGAGTTGTTTCATCTCCCGATACATATCTGCGTTATCGTTGGAGAGTTGCCTGTATGCTTCGTCCTTGATGAGGTCGGAGTCAGCAAGTTTCTCTATCTTCTCCTGAAAGTTCTGGAGATTCTTCAGGAGAGTCTTATGAGCCGCCTCCTTCCTCTTTCCGTGGGAGTCATAAGTCGGAGCCATAGTCTTTTTCTGTATCTGTTCTGAACGACCTCTTTTATCTGCTTGGTTATTGTATGCTAACAATCAAATTTTTTACAACAATCAAATTTTTCTACATAAAAAATCTACCTGACTATCCTAACTATCTAATGATATCTATTTACTCGCTATCGCTAACCTCTTCCTCTTCTCCGCTACTACTGCTCCCGTCTCCATACCACTTGACGTGGATTTCTTCGCACTCATCGCACAGATATCTTTCACCCAGAATCTCTCCATCCTCCTTATCAAGTATTTCGTTAGTGGGTTCTATCAGCAGATACTCTACCCCATTCCATACGAATGGAATTGGTCTGAAACACTCCGGGAGAGTATCCGTCTTGTCTCTAAACCACCGAAAGAATTTCGCTGTCGCCTCTGTAGTTGTTGGAATAGGAATCTCATTCTCCCTCATATGCCCCCACGCTATAAAGAGGTCTTTAGTGAGATTGTTCTGACACCTATTCCACCTGTTCGCCTTCTCGTCGTGGTCTTCCATCACTTTCTTCATCTTCTCTAATAATGTCCTATTGAGGTCAATGTATCTTTCTTTCTCCTCTTCCAGTTCCTTTATCTCCGCCTCTTGGAATGCTAAGAGACTACCTTCTCTCGCTGCCTTCAGTTGCTCCTTCATCTTCTTGCTGTGTTCTGATAACTCGTTAATCTGCCTCTGAGTTTCTTTCTCTCTAATCTCTATCTGATTAACAAGTTCCCGCACTTCCTTCATCTTCGGGTCTTCACCCTGAATCCAGCAGACAGCACTCTGGTGTCGCTGAGGAACAGAGTCAGCCTCTTGACCCATCAATGGAAGGAAATTATCACCCATAATGATACCCTTGAAGTCCAGATTGCCTGTATCATCGTCCTCGGTGAAAATTCTCCCTGTCGGTATATGCCTCACGAAATCTCCTGGAATCCCCCCGATTTTCATATCAACGAAATCCTTTCTCAGGAGATCCTCATTCTTGAATGGGTTATCTTGGAGAGAGGCATTGAAGATGGAGACAGTTGCCTCCGATATCTGCCGGAATGCCTCCTCTTTCACCATCCCGCTGTCGGAGAGTTTCTGGACGACCTCTTGGAGATTGCTGAGAGAACTGGAGAGTGCCATAGTCTTTTTCTGTATCTGTTCTGAACGACCTCTTTTATCTGCTTGCTTCTTGTATGCTACCAATCAAATTTTTAGCAACAATCAAATTTTACTGCTGTTTTCTATGAACGACTCTGGACGACCTCTTTTCTTTTATCTGCTTGGTTATTGTATGCTAACAATCAAATTTTTACCAACAATCAAATTTTTCTACATAAAAAATCTACCTGACTATCCTCTCTATGTTTCTATCTACTGACTATCTGCTGACTATTTATCGTGCTCCCTTGTAGCACGTCTCCCTGCGTTTCACCCATACGACCCTGTCCCCCTTCTTCTTCCTCATCTTCTTCATCTTTTTCTCAACTTTCCTGCCCTCTCTCCACTTCTGGGTGTATTCGGCATAAGACCAGTTGCTCGTGTCCTCACACATCTCCATCAATACCTTCAGCACCGAGCCCTCCAGTGCCCCGCACTTCATCAACCACTTCGTCCCCTTGGATGCGGTGAAAAACGCTCCCGATGGGTAATGGACTGGTCTGAAGAGAAGTTGGACGTCGTCTCCATAGGTTCCATCAAACCTCTTCGGTGTCTGGACGATAAGTCGTGCTCCACTCTCCACGTCGTCAAGCATCTGCTT
>Ga0208547_1001123_pt1 | contig 14978 bp, 25 predicted proteins | sample DEB08_DNA_5_FD_185501 | JGI IMG/M metagenome (GOLD analysis project Ga0208547, IMG submission 185501) | Aqueous microbial communities from the Delaware River and Bay under freshwater to marine salinity gradient to study organic matter... | ecosystem: Environmental > Aquatic > Marine > Coastal ...
TTCCCCTACTAATAATATAACTAATACAATAAAAAATTTCATGTTTTAAAAAAGGGGGGTATTAAAACCCCCCAATTATCATTATGCAAATGTTGATGTTTGTGAATCACTATCAGTTAGTGTTCCACCGTCATCAAGAGAAATTACACAAGCCCATACTCTGATTTTAGAATCTACTGCTGCAGTTGCAATAGTAGCTCTAATAGCATCAGCTGATGAGTAAGCGTAATTAGCATCCAATGTTACCTTCTGTCCCGCCGCTGTTTGTACGACTGCTGCAACATACTGGTCTGGGTCAACACTATCACCTAGTGCTACTGTACCTGTACCTGTACCTGCAGTTAAGATATCATAACCTGCTGCTAAAACTAAAGAGTTAGCAGGAATAGGTAGAATATCAAAAGTATCTCCAATACCATTTGTTGTAGATGAAAAATCTACTACGTCTGATATTACTCTTGGGATGCTTGAACCCATTTTTGCTGGAATGTTAGTAGAAGTAATATTACTGTTATAATCTGTCATTTTCTATTTCCTCCTACGATTAGTCTATTAAGACATGTTCTGCAACAAGAGCTACGTCACGTAACACTTTTCTACCAAACACATGTAAGCCTCTAACGACATCAGAGAATGAATCAGTGTCTCTGATAACTTCGATTTTTGCAATGTGGTTAGCTGTTGCAGTGGAAGACATATGACCTGATAATACTTTGTAATAGTCATTTGTTGAACTAGCTGCAAAGTTATTAGTCATATAGATTTCCATGTTCATAATCTTACCACTGTATACTTTACCATTTCTTAATGGTGCTGCATTACCAGTAGTATCATCCATAAGTTTTGATGAAGTTTGACCTAGTTGCTCCATAAACTCAGGTGAACCTAAGAACCATCTGTTCTCTTCAGGTACATCCTGTTTGTTTAATAGTTTAGCGTGTTTTGAAATTAAATCGACAGGGTCAATTTCAGAAGTTCCAAAACCTACGTCTACTCCAGAACCATCAGAACCGATTACATGGTCAGGCGAACTTGCACTTGGACCTGCAAACATAGCTGCAATAACATTCTTGTCATATTCATTTTTTAATGCATAAGCACCAGAAGAAGTTGCAACTGATTCAAAGTTAATGTGAGAATGTCTTTCCTCAATATCATCAACTTTAAATGCGAAAGCGTTTGCTTGGTCAACAACGAGTTGTAACTGGTCATCCTGAATATTTTGTGGATTTACAGCTGCACCTCTTGTGTAAGCCTGAACAGAAACAGTCGGTTCTTTGATGATGTTTACAGTGTCGCCAAAGTTTTCAATCTCACCTGCGTAGTCAGTATTTGTAATAGCTTCTACAACAGATGCAGTTCTGAAAAACTTTTGGACTTTTTGGCTGTAGATAACTGGACTAAAATTACCGTTTGGTAAATTAGCGTATCCACTTGATTTAGTAAATGCCATCGTTTTTCTCCTTTTGTTTTTGTTTATTATTTAAAGTTGTTATGATTTTTCTTATTTGATTCGACCTTCTCTATTAGCCATATCAATTTCTTTCTCAAACTTATCATACTCGCTTGGTTTTAACTTGCGAATTTCATCCCAAGTCCAAGTTTTCTTATCAGTCGGATTCTCACTAGGCTTAGTTTTAGAAACAGATTTCGCCGCTTCTTTTTTAGCATCGTAAGAAACTTTCTTAGTAGAAAGACCTCTATCGTATTTATACAAGTCAATCGCTCTAGCTGCTGCTGTTGGATTGTCTGTATTATCATACAACCAAGATTGTACAGTTTTATCCTGAACAGATGCCCACTCATGAAAATCAGAACTTTCTCTGATATCTTGAAAGTCGGGATGCTTCTTAGCAAGTTCTACTTCAGCTTTTTCTCTAGCAAGTCGAGATTGTTGTTTTTTTAATTCTAACATTTCCTCTTGTAATTCCTGCTTAGTTTTCATTGTAGCTTCTGTAGTTAATTGCATAACAGAATCATACATCTCAGGATAATCCTTACGCCATTCTTCTAATTCTTCTTTAGTTTTAAAGATAGGTTTAGATGCAATAGCTTCTCTTTCTTTCTTTAGTTTGAGAACTTCATCTTTATGTTTAGATACAGTCTCATCATAATGCCGTTTTAAGTCATCATAACGCTTCTTAAATACAGCATCTTCTACTCCGACAGGGTGTTCATCTTTAGGTTTCTTCTCGTCAGATTCTTCCTCAGATTCTGCAGTAGCTGTCTTTTCGTCTTCCTTGTCCATTAGATTCCTATTAGGATTCTTGTATGGAGTGGGTGTTGCCTGTTCTTCTGTTGCCTCAGAAACTTTTTCTTCAACAACTTCAGATTGGTTTTCTTGTTCCATTTATACTCCTTCGGGGTGCTGTTGGATTCAGGTCGCCCCTATTATGCAGGGCCGTTATTGAACGGGTGGCTGCGTCATCATTCCCTCACCAGTCATTGGTGCAGGGCTTTCACTTTGTGGTGAAACTGGTTGTTGTGGCTGTGGTTGTGCCACTTGTGGTTCAGGGATTGCTTCTTGCATAACCATGCCAAATCCTTGACCAAAAACTTTTGACATAAAATCTCTAAACTGAGGTACGTTTAATTGTGTAATTAACTGCATCTCTTCTTCATTTAAATTTCTTAAATTGTTAGAAACTTCTCTAGCTGATACCTCTAGTTCCATAGGTTCTTGACCAGCACCTGTCGGCTGAACATTTGCTCCCATCATACCTTGTCTCATTTCTTCTTCCATTAGATTCCTCCTCTTAATCTTTCTCCTGAAACAGATGCTCCTGCTTTTGCTCTTTCAAACTTACCTGTAGTTGATGTTGCACTTGCTCTTTGTGCTGCTGTTTGTCCTGTTTCTCTTTGTCTTTGTTCTTGAGTTCTAGGTTTATCATAAGTTTGCCTTGTATCTTTTCCTTCTTTTATTTGTTGTAACTGTTCTTCTTGTTTTTGTTTTTGTAATTTATTATAGTTATCTGTAATTTCTTGTCGTTTTTCTTTTTCTTTTTTAAGTTTTTGATTTTTATCATACAAATCTCTTTGTAATCTATCTAATTTTCCAATTTGATATTGAAGTTCATCTTTATCCGTTATGGTATCTAGACTTTTTTGTAATGCATCAATACTCATTCCTAAAACTTCTACATCTCTGTTTAATTGACCAAATTCTTTTACACCCATTAATTCACCAAAACCTCCTTCAAACCTAGGAGTAACTTCTTTTGTTAATCCTGTATCTGATTTTAAAGTTTTTTCTTCTTCTGCTTTTGGTTCTTCTTTTTCAGCTGTAATTGTTGGAGTGCCACTTATCTGACCTTCTTCATATATTTTTTTCATAGTATCATATTGAGTTTGTTCTTCCATAGATAATTCAGCACCTGTTGCTCTTGCTCCAGGAGGTAATCCTAATTCTTCTTCTTGATAATTTCTAGTAACTTGTACTGTATCTATTGTATCAGGTTTACCGTCACCGTCATTGTCTCTCAATATACCTAAATCCATAGCTTGTCTTTCATTAAAGTATTGTCCAATATTATGCAAACCATTCATTACAGTTCCGATAATTCCACCAGTCTCTAATGGATTTAAAGTTTTTCTTGATGGTTGATACTCATATTGTCCTTTTCTTAAATTAGGGTCAGTAGAACTAATATTTTTATCAAAATTAATTGTACCTTTTAGGTCTCTAGCTTGATTAGTTAAACTTTTAGGTTCTGGTAAAGTTACTTCTTGTCTATCACTTTTAGGTTGTTCTATTGGAACACAAACTTTTTGTACTGGGTCATACTTAAATCCTGCAGGACATGGGTCATAAGTAGGTGCTTCAGGTTCTGTTGGAGTAGGCTCTACAGGTTGAGTTACAGGTGTTGACGGTGCCATTACACCTTCGCCTACTGCAGGAAAATCTTCTTGTCTAAACTGTGGTAATTCACCTTGTTCTATTTCTCGTAACATACGAGGGTAACCTTCTTTTTCTGTTCCATATTGTATAGTAGCAGTTGGCCCTTTATATTCAGGTAATGTATATTGTTGTCCTGTAACAGTCATAATACCATCTGTTGCAGAATCATAAACTTGTTGTTCGGTTGTGGCGGATTGTACACCTGTTCTGAAGGGGAACATAATCCCCTCCGATTCTTGTTGTAATATTTTAGATAAGTCAGCCATTCTTATTCAATTGGTCTCTCAGGTTGAGTATTTGGTGCAGTAAAGCCGCTTTGCCCTGGAGTTTGTGGAACTCCTGCTCCGATGTTGCCACCTCCAGACCCTTGTGTATCTGTGACAGTTGCACCTGCAGGTACTCCTCCAGTATTTCCCATGCCACCTTGTTGCCCGTTAGGGTTTTCAATTTGTTGACTTCCATTCATTTCTCCCATCATCTTCATAAAGATTGCTGCCTTCTCGGGGTCATTGACTAATTGGTCAGGGTCAACATCCATTGACTTTGCAATCTCTTTAATAATACTATGCCATTTAACAAATGGTGCAAGGAATTGATTTGATGCCACTTGCATAAATGTCATTAATCTTTGTGACCTTACTTCTTTTGTCATTAAGGAACTTGTACCTTGAGCCTTCACATCTAAGTCGCCTTGGATATCAGGAATGTCTGCATTGAATTGCATGTTCCAGTGAAATAAAGTTTGTCCTAATGGTCGTAGTAAATAATCATCAATATTTTTTATAACTGTTTTAATATTTAAAGCTGCCGCACCCATTAACATAGACATACCTGAAGCTGTTCTTGTAGTCGATTGGATTCCTGTTTGGCCATGTGAGTAAGAAGGAATACCTGTTGACTCATCAGCTAATTGTCTGAATCTATCAAACATCTGCATGTTCTCAGGTGCAGTATTCGGAAACTTTAAACCGTGAATAGATTGTCCTACTTGACCACTTTGTCTTCTAAATATTTTTCCAGGATAGATAGACATATCTTGGCCCGGTACTAACATTGTTTCATCAACATCAAAGACTAAGTTACCTGCTAGTGCTAAGTTATCAATAGCCATACGTGCATGACCGTTCATAATTGTTTGTGCATCATCCATATTCTCAGGAATACCTACACCAAAGAATTGATAAGGGTTAATCTCATAAGGACAAACCATAAATGGATTTCTTGCAGGAGTAAATGGATTTAATACTAATCGTAATATTTGACCGTTAGATACCCAAGCGTTAATTTGTACTTCATCTAATTCACTAGAAATATCATCAGGCATTTCCATACCTGCTTCTTCTACTAATGTTTTATCAATTGTACCCCAATACTCTAATACTTCAAATCTATTTTTGTTAAACTCTTCTTGATTTTCTCTGTCATAAAGAGCTGTCTCATAGCTTCGTGTTTCATAGTTTGGTCCACCTGATAGTAATTCTTTGATAGCAGACTTTCTAAAGAAAGGTCTGTTCATTAAGTCTCTTACCTGTGAACGTGTATAGACATGTCGTTGAATAACATAATCTGCATCATCAATGGTAATGGCATCAGGGTCAGGATATAAATCCCAACAACTAACTGCTTCTACTCTCGGGACTAACTTTGATTTGGGTTGATATACTCTCTCCCCATTATCATCTAATACCCATTGATGAACGGCTTGTTCATAGTTAAAAGGTCCTTTAAGAATACCTGTACCTAGTAAACACATTTCAAATAATACATGTCGCATTACTGAAATAGCATGTGTTTCTTCTAATTGGTCATGGATTAACTTTTCCATGTTTCTTGCGGCTTCCTCTGCAGGTTCAATCTGAGGCATTGTTTTTAAATCAGGTGCAGGACCTTCTTCAAAACCTGCCTTACCATACTTCTTTGTCAATCCATTAAGGATATCATTAGCAGTAGAACCTGGAGTTATTTCTCTACCATCTCCTTCAAAACCATAGATGTCATCCATTCTTTGGTCTTGTTGTTGCATGTTCTCAGGTTTTAAGTGAGCATACTTAGCAACACCTGTTGGGTCAGTAGTAGGAAATATACCAATAGGAAATTTACCCTGTGAGAATAAAACTTCTATTAGTTGTCCATATGCAGCAAGAACTTTGGTCTTTGTTACTTTAACAAATACCTTAGATTTTTCTGAATCTCTAAATGCCATATCTGAACCATAGATACCTCTATAGTTTCTATAGGAACGAAGCCAACGCTTTTCATCGTAAAGACGTGCTTGTTCTGATTCTTTAAGGCGAGATTCAATAATACTACCTAAATTGTCAAAGGCAGTATCTCTTTCTTCTGATAAAGATTTTACCTCATCAGATTCAGAGTTCAGGCCACTCGTTATTGGTTGTGGCATATGTACCTCTTAGTAATCTTTCTCGTCAGCCATTTTAAATACTTTACCGTCAACGCCTGACTTTGACTTACCTTTTGGGTAAGAAACATCATATTGACCAGCATCGTATCCATCAGGAAGAGCAACGTCTTTTTTGATTACGTTCTTATCTGCAGTTTTAGGGGATTTAGCATCTTTGCCATAACCCATATTATCTTCAGGTAAGTCTCCCATTTTGTATGTTTTCATGATTGCCATTTTATTTTTCTCCTTTTAAGTTTTTCTGTATGTAAGGTAGTAACCAAGGGTTATCTACTAATACAGTCGTTAGTCCATTTGCAAGAGTATTGCAAATCTTTTCTTCTTCCTTGTCATCTAGTTCTATTCCCCACTGATATACAATTGCATGAAAGATTTCATGTATTAAGGTATTTGTATGAGAGATAGAATCTTCATCGGAAGATAATGCGATTACTCCATCTGTAGCAAGAAACTGTCCATTTATTTCATTGCATTTTGACAAGATAGAGTCTAAACTTTTAATCTTGTAATTCCTATATCCTATTTTAATTTCTTTTGCCATTAGTATCCAAAAACTTTATCTGCAGGTTTGAAGTCTACAGTTTGACCTACCCGATATGTATTTGTTCTTGTTGCAGGATGCATCGGTCTACTCATACATCCATAACGTAAAGCATCATAAGCATGGTCTTCAGCGTGAGTATCCACATCTTCAGGATTATTTTTATCGACAGGTAACATCGGTAATGTTCTAATTAAGTTTGTACAGTTCTCAAAAAAGAACATTGTTGGATATCCTGTTGTCTCATCAGGTCGTAATCTTTTATGTAATTCTAATTTACCTGCGACTCTACTCTTTGGACTTCTATCAGAAGGTCTCCAACGGCATCCTTCTTGAATCATTGTCTCTGCAATACTAGGACCTATATCACCTCGTCTTGCCCATGTCGAACTATCAAGTACACCATATCGAATATATTCACCTTGTTCTGCTTCTAAAACTTTTCTAGCAAATATATCTGCTGTAATCTTTTGTGTGTATAGTTCTCTGTAAACAAATATATTATTATCAAAGTCTATTGCAAACCATAAACAACAGGCAGGTGAACTATAGCCCCAGTCAGCCGCTCTGAATCTCATCCAGTTTCTTGGAATGTCAAAAGGTTTAACAACATGTATTTCTTTGTTAAACTCTGGAAAAGATGAATCTTCAAATGCTTCCCAATTACCTTCTAAGAATTGTTTTCTTTGTACTTCAGGTAATGATGCCAACATTGCGTAGTAATCATCCGTTTGCATCAAGTAAGGATTGTCTTGTAGCTTTGCAGGTATGTATCTTCTTGTAATCTTTTTAACACCTACAGGAGTTTTAATTTCTATTTCAAACTTTGTATTTGCAGGGGCAGGGTCAACAAACATTTCTTTTACCCACATTGAACCTACATTTCCTGGATTACCTGTTGCTCTCATGTAAACAGGAATCTCAGGGTCTACACTTCGTAAGGATGAACGTAAGAAGTTATAAATATCTTCATTCGGGTATTGAGGTAATTCGTCAATCCCAATCCAAGTATATGACTGACCTTGGTATCGTAGAACGTCTGTTAAGTTTTCAGCGTAACCAAATTCTATTCTTGCACCTGAAGGAAACTTCCATTCTTTTTCTTGCTCTCTCCATTTAGCACCAGGATAGGCTTTAGGGTACAGTTGTTGAGAGTGATTAATTAAATCTCTAAGTTCAGGCATTGTCCGTCTAATTAACAATGCTCTATGTTTTTGTTTGTGACAATATCGTAGTGGGTCAACCAACATAGCATAAGACTTTCCACCACCTCTTGCTCCACCGTAAAATACTTCTCGTTCACTGGATGCTAAGAACTCTGTTTGTGGTCCATCGTTTGGCTCAAAGATAACTTCTTTATCTTTTAGTGCAGCTTTGATATTCGGTGAAGCCTCTTCAATTTTATCTTCTTCAATGAGTTGCTTCTTGCCATCAAATACTTCGTCAAGTTCTTTGAGTCTATTCTTGGTGGCCCAAAAGTTTTTCTGTGCCTTCTCAAGTTCTTTTTTCTTTTCACGAAGCATGTCTTGGGCAGACTTTCGAGCCTTCTTCTCTTTGACTGTAAGAGGAGCATTAAGGCTAGTTCTTCGTTTTCTACCAAGTTGTTTAGGTTTAGGTTCGTCTACCACCCTTTGTGTATTACCCTTTTTAAAACTTCTCGTAATCCCATTCCAGTTATTTTTCTACCTGTATGATGAGATAACCATTCTGCTGTTTCTTTGTATGTGCAATTGTTTTCTATAAAACTTTTTGCCTTTTCAATTAATTCCATATGTTCAGGGATTTGAATAAGAACTCTATCGTCTTCTTCTGAAACTTTATAACCGAGGGGTACTACTCTACCTTTTCTTTCTCTAGTAATAGGTTTTTCTTCATCCATTGTCTTTGGGTGGTAAGATGAAGATTCCGTGTGCAACTTTTGCATTAATATCTACCTTCTCTCTTTTTGCTAGTCCTACTCTATCTAAGATTTGTTTGGCCGCTTCCATTCTTATGGATGCACCCGGTGTTGAACCATCTTCTTGTAAAGCGTTAATCATTCCCATACTGGCTCTTGGTGCAAAGGCCGCTAAGAGTTTTTCTGCTCTATCAATAATTTCATCCTTTAAAGATTTTAAAGGTGTATGATAATCAGCATATCCTGCAATTTCACCTGCTAATTTAGGGTCGCCTTGTGCTTCACCAAACAGAGCATCTAAAAAAGTTTGTTGCTTATCTGTTAGTGCAACATCATTCTTGTCGTTATCAGGAACTAACATTTCTAATTTTTTGTAATTTCTTTTCTCTTTTTTCTTGAATCCACTCGGGAGATTTTCTTATTCCTACAGACTCTTCAATCTGTGCTTCCTTCATACCTTTTCTAGCACTATCTAGAATTTGGTCTCTCCCTTTATGTTCTCTTCTAGCAATAAAGGAAAGGTTGGGTGCAGTTATCACCATCTCTACATTTTTATTTCGTAGTGGCTTGGTCCTATCTTCATATGATAGATACTCATCCCAAACCTTCCCCGTTTTTTTATTCCTAAAAGAATAAATTGGCATTTATTTTATCTTTACCTTTTGTGGTTTCTTATCTTCTGGAATATTTTTTTCCAAGATAATGGATAAGATACCATTCTTCATCTCAGCAGATTTAGATTCTGTAAACTCTGCTAGTGTAAAAGTTTTAGAAAACTTTCTAGAAGAGATTCCTTTGTAAAGATAATCTTTATCTTCTGATTTAATTTCTCCAGTGATTGTCATTACACTGTCCTTGACTTCAATTTCAATATCATCTTTATCAAATCCTGCTAATGCTAATTCAATAACCCATTGATTGTCATCAAGTTTTTTTATATTATAATGTGGATATCCTTTAACATCTCCTGTAATTGAGTCTAGGGAGTTAAAGAATGAATCAAACCCAATAGTGTAGGGCATGTATTTATCTAGTGTAAAAGTCATGTTATACCTCCTTGCTTTAAGCTAGATATAGTTATCTTACTGTGTAAGATTTTAATGACCCATAAGGCATCATTAAACTTTTAAAACTTTTTTAACCTTCTCTAAAATTCCTTCTTTTGCTACTTCTTTTGTAACAGTTTCTTTGACTTCTTCAACGACAGGTTTAATAACAGGTTTGATTTCTTCTTTATCAATCATCATCCCTTTAAGTAACCCATCTTCTAATCTTTTATAAAATAATTTTTTACCACGACCACTACCGTGTCGTCTAATAAATTGTGCTAAAGTTCTTTTACCTACTCCTGTTAGTCTCATTTCTTTTTCTTTACACCTTTGATTACACCTTTATTTTCAGATGCATAAAATACTTGTTTACCTTTTTCTTTACCATATTGTTTTTCCATGGCTTTTTTAATCTTTGTTCCTTTTTTTGTTAGTGGCATTTTATCTCCTAAAAATCTAACTTCAATCCTAGTTTAATATTTTTTTTATCGGCTTCTAATTCTGTTGATAAGTTATTCTTAAATGTTTTATTTAGTTTTAAATTAACATTACCTTCTTTATTCATAGTGAAAGAAGAATTAAATGTTTTATCACCATACTGAATACCAACCTTTTTTGTATCAAGCACAGCATATTTAGTATAGGGTAATTTTTTTTCAATAAAGTTTTCTATTTTATCTTTTGCTTTATTGACTGCTTCTTCTTGACCTAAGGCTTTCAATGTCAAACCTACAGTACCTGCAATAGCTTGTTGTCCTGCTTTTTTTAATTTAGTTTCTACAGCTTTTTGTTGATTATTAGATTGAGCAATATCAGCTAGTTCATTACTAAGAGTTCTAACTGCATTTGTATATACTTTATTTTTGCTACTCATAATAAATATTTACTAGGCCATCCCCTTTTTAATTTTTTGATTGGCGGGAGGATTTTTCTTACTACCCCCTGGACCTGCCCATAAAACTTTGTCAGCCCAGTAAGCAGCACTTGTTTTACCTTTTGCAATATTTCGACCATGCCTTGCTTTAAACGAAGCCCTTGCTTCTTTACTATAGTTATGGCCCATCGATGCATCACCAAATCGAATGAGTTTTGGTCGACCATCAACGAGAATACCGACTTTACCTTTCTTACCACCTTCGGTAGTCCTAACGGGTTTGTTAAAACCTTTGAGATTATTTCTTTGTAAAAATCTTTTTTTCTTATCTGCATCGGATAGAGGCATTACTTTTTCTTTTTAATATTTTTCTTTGGTTTCATTTTGCCTACAGCAATCATGACGACTGTTTTATCTTTAGGCTTTTTCATATTCTTTTTTGGTTTCATTCCATACATGATTATTTATTCTCCTTATAGGATGTCATTCCCATAAACTTTTTATCTGTTGATTTACGTAAGGGTTGGTTAGAAGCCATTGACTTTTGAATAGCCATACCTCTTTTCTTCTCATAACCTGAGAGTTGGCCGTCTCTATTCAAATCTGCTTTTTTCTTATTTAATTCCATATCAAACCAATAATTATTATAGCAACAACACCACAAGCAAATAGCTTGGCGTTCTTGTCTAACTTATTCCAGTATTTTAATACTTTATCTTTCATGCTGTCCTCCTGTACTTGCGTACCTTTTGTGCAACACTTTTAGGTTGCTTAACAAACTGTTTACCTTGGGCTGTCCCTTTACGCTTTGCCCTTGTTGTCGATGCGTATTCTTGTGGACTTAGAGCTTCGATGGCTTTCTTGGGTAGATACCTTTCTCCTGTCTTGGAAGAAGGTTTCCCAGACTTCGTTTGCCACTTTTGTTCTGTCCATGCTTTCAGACTTTTCTGTGATTTTTTTAGAGCCATTAGATTCTTTGTGGTAAGTAGTTTTCTTCAACTTGTATTGTTACGGTAACATTATTATCGCTACTACATAACCCTCTGAGTTTATCATTCTTTTGTAACCATAATGATTCTGTAATTTGAATTAAACCATTAGCTAATAATTTTGTTGTTTCGGCTAAAGTGTAATATGTCGTATTAACAGAATCATACCAATCTAAAGAAAATGTTAATTGATTAGAAGTATTGTTAGCAATATAAATACTTTTAATTTCTGCTTCATAATTATTAGGAACTGTATAAATATCCTGATTGGATGTTGTTAATTCAAAACTGACTGTTCTACTTTTACTTGCCATTAATATCCATCCTGTACTAATAATAAATCAAATGAAGCAGAAGCAGAAGAAGTAGAACTTGATTTACCTGATATATAAATATCTGACTTTTGAGGTATCACGTTGATTGAATTAAAGATAACTGTTGTTTGACCACCTCTAACATTCAAAAATTGTTTTGTTTGAAATCCTGAGTTAGCAATACTATTATCTCTTTGTATAAATTTAAAATCCATTTCTTGGTCTTTACCAGATGATATATTCATTGATAGTAAATAGCCAGTATAACCTGCGGGTATTGTATATAAACACATTAAAGTTTGACCATTGCCTGGAGATATAGTTGCGGCTACATCAGAACCACCTGTATAAGTAACTGTAATTGTTCCTTCATTATTTCCAAAAGACCCTGCTGTTTCAACAGACATTCTAAATACTCTTAAAAATGTTTGTGTAGTTGTAACTGTACTTGTACCATTTAGATTAACAGTTTCTTCAGCTAAATTATAAGAACCATCTAATCCTTGTATTCTTAAAGTTCTAGCACCAGAGCCAGTAGTATTAACATCATTAGTATTGTCACTAACAACATCAACAGTTACGGCACTTGTTTGCCAAGGATAGTTGTCTCCTGTTTCCCAAATTGTTTCAAAAGCAAGTGAACCAATACTAGGATTATATCCAAACTTATTAAGCATAGAATGTCCGGGGATTTTACCTTGAGCTACTTCTAGATAAAAAGGATATCCTGATTCACTACCACTAACATTACTAATAATAGTAGGATAATGGGTAATACTCATTTGCCTTGGCCTCTATATGCTTTATAGCTTCTTCTTTTTGATTTATTCAGTGATGACATTCGTATTCTTCCATCTCCTATGGTCGTTCTCTTAGGTATGTGTATCAATAGAGCAGAGTTGCTTATTGTATTAGTTTTTTTTGCCATCTATTGTAATTTGTATCTTGGGAATCTTTTTAATAAAATCTCTTCTCAGTCTAATATTCAGCATTTTGTTTAAACATTTCTTGTTATAGAAGTTTTGTAGCTGATATATTAACTCCATTAGCTTAGCATCAGACTTATTGTGGCTAAGAAACAGAACATCCTTGTGGGATATCTTTAAATCTGTAGTATTAGAGCCGAAATAATTATCAAAGTGTACACCAGACTTACTGGTAATACCGATATAGAACTCTCCTGTTTCATAATATGTTTTATAAACTTTGTATAGGGGTCTTTTTGGCAAATATGCTTAGGATGTATATCCACCACCTGCTTTCTTATACTCAGAAGCTAGTAGTTGTGCCTTACGGGCTGACCATTGCCCTGCTTTTCCACCCTTTGTCCCTGCTTTAATACGATTAAATAGGTTTTTTCTCATGGTAGGCTTGGTATAGTTACCTGCCTGATTAACTTTGGATGTTTTTTTCATAGTTTTATTTTAAGACTCTGCATCGTAACGCCCTTTTATGTTAAATTATAAATTAAATTTATTATATTGTGTGTGACTTCTTGAATATTAGAGCCTTATATTATATAAATATAATGTTATATACAGTTTTGTCAAGTACTTTTTTTATTTTTTTGTATTTTTCCCAGTTTCCAACGGTACTTTCATGGTATTTCCTATATTTTTCAATACATTTTACAGATTGTTACAAGTATTTACATTTATTTAGTAGGTGTATGCAGATTATACTTGACAAAATCGTATTTAACGTGTAATATATATATTGTAGGTTGGGTGTAATATACCTTGTATATGGAAAATATGAAGTACTCACCTGCAATACGTGGAAAATGTGTAGCTACATGTGGAAAATGTACTTTCAATGTGTACCTGATATTCTAGCTTAGCCACGTATATATAGGGAACATAGGGGGGGTATGGCACATGCACGGTACACCCTATAAGTAATATTCTATGACTATAAAGATATTATGATATATCAAATAATATTCTATATATCGAATAATACAATATATCAAATATAGTTCTATATAAAGAACATAACATAATATTCTATAAATTAGACATAGTTCTATATATGGAATACCTACTTTCCCCTTTTATAAGATACAGGGAGTATGTAAAAATCTGTATATAATACTTTCAAATACTCCCCCTATAAATATCCCCAATATCCCACCTCATAAATCCCCCCATAATTTATTCCATATTTCCCATACATATTTCGCCTCAAGATTTAATATATTGTTTACATTTGTTTACATTCTTTAAGTAATTAATTTTAATATTATTTGACATTTATTTAAAAATATGCATAGTGAACATAATGACAAAAAATCTATTGAAAGGATTGAAAACATGACAAAAGATGAACTAATACAAATAAATGTTAAAGTTATGGATTTTTTCTATAAATTAACTGATGAGGATAAAAAAACCTTTAAAAAGGATTTTCAAGATATTGATAAGATATTTGAAAAGATTTATAATAAAATTGAAGAAAAGGAAATTGATAATTACGCTGATGAACTTGAAAAGGAATATATCCAACAAGAAGAAGAATTGGCTAAAATGTATGCATTAAATGATATTGAAAGGGCTAATCAATAAATATAATCATAAACTCTTTAAATAGGGTTTATGACTGTATTTATACAGTAGAAAAGGAAATATAAAACCATGACAATGACAAGAAAACATTTTGTGCAATTAGCTGAAATGACTATCAATCTATTAAATGATGAAGAAAATACGGATTTATTAACAATTAATAATATGGTTGATGAATTAGTGGCAATATTAAGACAATCAAACAATAGATTTAATACATTTACATTTTATGATTATGTTAATACAAGAGCATCTAGAAAGCTAGAAAGAATATAGATATATACTTAAACCTCATTTCCTCCATGGGGTTTAGGTCTATACCTAAAAAAAGTATAGAAGAAAAGAGTATAAAACATGAAAAAAATAGTATCGGAATATAAAAAACAAAAACAAGAAGAAAAAACTAAATTTACGGGGCATTTACTCCCTA
>Ga0208547_1001125_pt1 | contig 14958 bp, 14 predicted proteins | sample DEB08_DNA_5_FD_185501 | JGI IMG/M metagenome (GOLD analysis project Ga0208547, IMG submission 185501) | Aqueous microbial communities from the Delaware River and Bay under freshwater to marine salinity gradient to study organic matter... | ecosystem: Environmental > Aquatic > Marine > Coastal ...
GATCGCAAACTGTCCATAAAATAAATAATGAAATACATATTTTTTAAAATATTCCAAAATATGGACACTTTATGTAAAATATATATATAAATTAGCACAAAGTGTCCAGATAAAATAAATAATGAAATACATATTTTTTAAAATATTCCAAAATATGGACACTTTATGTAAAATATATATATAAATTAGCACAAAGTGTCCAGATAAAATAAATAATTAAATATTAATTATTTAAAATATTCCAAAATATGGACACATTACGCCAAAATATAATATATAATAAATTATTTTTACGTAAACTGTCCAGATTAAATCTTTTTTTTTAATTCTTTTTGTTCTTTATGAATTAAATTATAATCTAATTCTAGTAATTATTATTTTAGGAAAATTTTCCAAAATATGGACACTTTGTGAAAAAATATTATATAAATTTTACGTAAACTGTCCAGATTAAATTTTTATAATACTATAGAAAATAATTTTACTTAAACAATTAAAAATATATATATTATAGAAAATAAAATATATTATAGAAATTAAAAAATATATTCTAAAAAAAAAATAAATACTAATTATTATAAATACTTAAACAAAAAATTATTATCTTATATATATATATATAAATGAATACAAAAGATAACCTATATAGAGTTAAGCCACATTTTAAAGCGGCTAAAAAAGAATGGACTTATATTAATCTAGATCAAATAACTAAAGGCGGACAATATTGTGAGGTCTTCGAGGGTGAAGACTTAGTAAAACTATATTTTGACTTTGATCTTAAAAACTTAGAAAATAAGGATATATTCGAAGAAAAAAGAAAATTAATTATTGAAGATTATTATAATGAGTTACTAGAATTATTTATTAATTATTTCGAGGACATATACTGCGGAGATGTTGAAAATTTGGATATAGCTATATCTGAGTCTTCATTTTGGAATACTGAAAAAGATAATAAAGTTTCTTTTCATTTTGTCTTAATCGGTGTAAGTTGTAAATTTAGACAAATGAAAAAATTATTATTAAATATTGATAAAGATATATTTAATAAATTTAATTTAGACGAATCAGTATATAAACAAAGCGGAAAAAGTCAAGGAATGAGAGCAATTAATAATAGTAAAAATAAAGATTCAACAAAATTAAAACCTATTAATTATAAAGATGATTTAAAAAAACATATTATACAGGATATATATGATGGTCAATCAGATATTAATCTTATATATATTGAAGACGATACAATTAATGAAGATAAACTAAAAGAGGAATTATACGAAAATAAAAATCCTGATAAAGTAATATATAATTTAGATGAATTCGAAAAACAACTATTAAAATTAATTGATTATAATTCTTATTTTTCTTGGTTCAGAGTTGCGGCTGTTCTTAAGTCGATAGGATGTCCGCCGTATACATTTCATAAATGGGCTAAACAATCTACCAAATATAAAAAATTAGAAAATGAGAAATTATGGAATAATATAAAATCTAATCAATGTAAAATAGGAACTCTTTATTATTTAGCTAATCATAAACAATACGGAAACCCTCAAGAATATAAAAATATTACTGAAAAATTTAAGCACAATTTCGGACCTAAAAAAGATAAGGAACTATATAAATATTCAGTTCCACAAAATCAATTAAATAATTTATTAGATCATATAGATAAAAATAAAAAATATGATTTAAACGATATAGAAAGTGTTATTAATGCTAGTAATTATGAATTAAAAGAAGAAATTAAAAATTATTATAAATATAAACCAACCCTAGAAAATGTAATTAAACCTGATATTATTATTAATGAAAATAAATTAGATGTTCTTAATGAAGACGGAACAATTAAAGAAAATTTTATTAATAAATATGATAAAGAAAATTATAAACTAATAGTAATTAAATCTGATACAGGAACAGGAAAAACTACATCTGTTAATAATTATTTCGAATTATTAGAAAATACTAACGATAAATTAATTTCTATTACTTCGAGAGTTAGTCTAGCAGAAGCTCATTATAAATTATTACAGGATAAAAATAAAAGAGTAAGAATTTATAATAAAGATAAATTATGTAATTACGATAATATTATTATTCAATTAGATAGCATAGTTTCTAAATTATATAAAATAGATTATACAAATTATATAGTATATTTAGATGAGTTTTCATCTATTCTCGAATATTTGCATCGTTCAACAACATTAGATAAATCTAGATTACCAATATATAAACGATTTATTAATATTCTTAGAAGTTGTAAAAAAGTAATAATGGTAGATGCTGATATAGACGATATCTGCCTCGAATGGTTAACAGCTGGAATATCTGAGAATAGATTATATATTAAAAATGAATTTCAAAATAATAAGGATGTAGAATCACAAGAAATAACACAATATGATGACATAATAGAACTTATGAAAAAAGATTTATTAGCTGATGGTTTCTGCTGTGCTTGTGATAGCAAAGGTGTTGCTCAGGATGTATATAATTTAATTATTAAAGATTATCCAGATAAAAAAGATGATATATTATTAATTACTGATGAATATAAAGGCTTTATAGATATGGACTCTGTAAAATGTGTAATATATTCCCCTAAGGTTATATATGGTATAGACTCAACTATAAAACGAAATGTATACGCAATTTATAAAGAGCATACAATATCACCACGGGCAATGTATCAGCAAATAAGCAGAACTAGAAAAATTAAAAAATTATTTTTATATTTTCATAAAAAAACTTTTAATTATTCATTTTATAATAATTTATCAGATATTGAAAGAGAAATTAACGAAATCGAAAGATATACATCTGAGATGTCATTTTTCGAGGATGAAGACGAACAACTAAAAAATTTATTTAAAAATACTTATAAAAAATATTTATATAATGAGGATGCATTTAAGACTAATAAATTCTGTCACTGTATAAATATATTAAAAGAAAAAGGAGTTAAATGTGATGATTTAATTAAAGTAAATAATAAAAAAGTATTTTTAGATTATCAGAAAGCTCATCGAGAATTAAAAAGAGAAAATTTCGATATTAATAATTATTATGTTCAAGAACAAAATAAAAAATATTTAAAAATGACAAATGAAGAAATATTAGAATATAAAGATTATTATTTAATACCTCAATTATTAGACGGACACTTTTTATATTGTAAATATTTTATTAAAAATAAAAAAGATTTTATATCAGGATTATATAAAATAAAAGATTTTAATATTAATAAATCTAGTAACAGTAAAGTTAAATTATATTTCTTAAATAAAATACAAACATTATTTAAATTAGATAGAAAAGAATTCTATATTAATACTTCGGCTAATTATGAATTACCTTATTATGAATTAAAAGAATTAGATAAAGAATATAAAATTATATTTAGGAGTAGCTGTAAGGCTTCCTTTACATCTCCTGAAGGTGTAAATATTTTAATACCTAGAATATTTCGATCTATTTTTGGTAATGAATGTTTAAACAGTTCGAGAAAAACAATCAACGGAAAAAAAATAACTATATATGATTGGAACGAAGATTATTACAATACTAATAAAAATATGTATAATATCAGAAATAATTTATATTATGAAAGAAGAGAAGAAGAAAGAACTAAAAAAATTAATATCTTTAATTGGGTTGAAAATGAAAATCCTAAATTTACAAATCATATCAAAGATGAAGATGAATTTAATTTATTAGATGTTGTAATTTCATAAAATAATATTTTTTAATAAAAAAAATATTATATTATTTAATTTATTTAATTTACAACTGTTACACCATCTTTATTAATTTCAATAGATTTAATATGAACGACGAAATTATTCCATAAATGAGCTTTACTAGGTGCTGAAGAATAATTAACCTGAACTGAAAAGTCTTTATTTCTTGGATCATAAACTGCATTTTCATTAACTCCAAAAGCTCGACCTATAACGAAATTATCCCTGAATTTCTTAAAGCTTGTAACTGGAATATGAGCGTTATCTAATGCTTTTTCTAATTCTATAAGGTGTTGAGCTTGGACTGTTGTTTTAATTTTAGATACGTCTATTTTTCTATTAGGTTGAAGTTTCTCATAGTAAAACTGGTAGTCCTGAGCATTATCCCAAATACCCTCAAAAGGATTGACACTGTAATTATTGGGGGTTATTTGATATGTTAAATTTCCGTTAACTCTTGCTCCTGTTGAGTAAATATTCGCATCTGTTGGCTGACATAAAATAGCTTTACATCTAGAATTAGAAATAGGTAATCTCATATTAAGAACGATATCAGATGCAACCTGAGAATATTTATAATTTTGAACTGCTAAAAAGTCATAAACTAGAGTTCCTCCTTCTTTCATTCCTTTTTCTATTGACATCATCTGCTGGCTGGTTGTGGTTAAAGTTTGAATATAAAAATCTACATTAGAAACCTTATAAGTCGGTTTAAATGCTGTGGCGTCATCTGCTGAAACAGAATAAAGAGAGAACTCATCAATTAATAAACCACTCGCCCCTATTTCTGCGGCACTTTCTATTGTACTATCTGCTTTTAATTTAATTTTAATATTTGTTCCGTCGGTTTTAATTACGTCTATTTCAGCATCAACAGTTAAGCCCTTCTTTCCGTTTGAATGTTTGAAAAAGTTGACCTTTTCACCTGGAACTAATGCGACTTGTCCTGCGTTTAAATTTCCGTTAGTATTTTTTAAAGTATATTCAAAATCTGAGGCATTAGTTACATCAACAGCAATAGTAGAACCATTAATTAAACCTTTAGCTTTATATTTATCTACATTAGGATTAACTGCTGATAAGTTTCTAAAAACTTTTGAATTATCTTCTAATGTTATTTCTAGTCTTAAACCTTGCATTAAATTTACAGGTAAAGCCTTCATAGATTGGAATAGACCGCTCTCTAATTTTAGATGAACCTTAGCTGGTGTGTATACAGTTTGATTATTTGCTGCGGTTTTTTCTGCTGCTGTTAAATCTGATTTATAATAAGGATTAGAAGCGAAATTATTATTATCATACTGATATATACTGGTATCTGTAGTCTGATTAAATAGAGGGTCAGGAAATACTGCTCCGTTTTGAATAGCATTAAATCCGTCCTTAGAATCAGAAGAGCTATAATCATATTTAATAGATACATAATGATTATAATTAGTAATTTCTTCCAATAATTGATTTGAATCACCTAAACTATAGCATTTTAGATCTCTTATTAAACAATGAGCTCCTATTTTAGGGTCTAATGATAATCTAGTAGTATCTGCTCCTGTTCCTTGAATTAAAACATCGAATGATAAATAGCATTCCTCAGGATTAATCATCCCAACAGTAGAAGGGATATCAATTCTTATAACTTGTCCTGCTTCATATTCTCTGCTATTGTCACTTCTGACACTTTGCGAGGTTTGCTCGACTGGTATCTGGTTAACTTGCTTTCCATCTGCGGATATTATATTCGATTTCCAAAAAGACATAATTATTTATATATATATATAATATTATAATATATTTTTTATAATATTATATTTAAAAAAAATTAAAATTTATTGTATCGCTGTTAAAGCTGCCCCTCCAGCTGCTGCGGTTGTTGATGATTGCATTAACTGCTTAGGCTGGTTCATTGGTTCTGTGTCTACTTCTTTTTTCTCTTGATTTTCTTTTACAATATCACCTATACCACCAGTAATACCACCGATTAAAGAAACTAATCCCCCTACTGCTATAAGAGGTAAACCAGCAGGACCTAAAGCCACACCCGCTAAGTCCATAACTGAGCCGATCGATGATACTACGTTTCCCGCCTTTTCTGCACCGTTCATCCCTTTCCAGTCACCGTCAAAATCAGCCGCTAAGTTCATCCCAAGATTTCCCACTGCTAAAGCAGCTCCTCCGAATTTTCCAGCTGCTTCTATAACTCCTTTACCTCTTTCTGATAATTGTACTAAATCTTTAGCTCCATCTTCTATCTCTTCCCCTGTTTGTTCTGCTGTTCTTGCTGCTTGATTTCCTTCAGGTTCTCCTTCTCCTGTTTGTGGTTGCTGTCTTGGTGGTTCTTCATCTGGTGCTGGTTCTGGTTCTGGATCTGGGTCTCTTTCTGGTGGATCGTTTGCTTGTGCTTCTCCTTCTGGTGTGGTATCTGGTTTAGTGCTTGTGGGTGCTTTACCTTTTCCAGCATATACCTTAGCCTGAAACATTCGACCAGATGCGATAAAATCAGATACCGCATCTTTTCCCTGTTGTATATATTCAGTTTCAGATATTTTAGCTTTTTCTTCTTTTTTTTGTTTTGGTAATCCTGAATTAAATAGGTCTATAGTCTCATTATATGAGGCAATCTGTGCGGCTCTTGCGTTTGAAGCTGCAATAGCGTTAGAGTATCCGAATAAATCCATTATATAATATTTAATAATATATTTATTTTAATTATTTATTTATAAAAATATTATTTAGTAAGTATATATATATATAAATGTTTAATCAAGTCGAATTAATGGAAATACAAGATTATATAATAGCAGAAGAGGAAGTAAATACATCAGATGATCGGGACAGGAGCGAAGCTCCGAACCCGAATAAAAACGACGAAGTCGCTTTTGACGACGAAACAGAATATTTAAAAGGATTTATTACTGAAGGAGTAGAAAGATTTTTAAGTTTAGATACTGAAGATAAAGACCCTATTAATAATATGATAATTAAAAATATTAGAAAGAAGAAACCACTATTTAAAATTACTGATGAAGAAGAAATTAAAACTATTAGAGAAGGTATTAAAAAAAGAAATAAAGAATATTTAGATCAGGTCAAGAGTAAAGCTCTGAACCCCTCTAGGAAAAATTAATAATAAAAATATTTCCTTCTTTTTTAGGTATTTCTTTTTTAGTTAATTTACAAGCAGTATTATTATAAGGAATATAATTTTTTTTTACATTTCTACTATATCTTATTAAATTTACTTGATCTCTATTTTTTTGATACCATTCCTTATAATATTCATTAGTATATAGTTTTTTCATTTTATTTTTTTCTAATATATGTTGTCTATTTTTCCAGTAATACTCCTTAGCTTTTTGATTAATTCTTTCTTTATTTTTTATACTATATTCTCTGTGATATTGTTTATATTCAAATTTTTTATTGGGGTTCGGAGCTTTTTTAATTTCTTCTTCTATCCTTTTTTGTTTTTCTAAAAATGATTGATAATATCCCATATATTATTATATTATATTAATTTTCTAAATATAATATATATAATGATTCATAAAAGCTATAGTAAATTAGAATTAATTAATCTTATGAAAAATTGCGGTATTAATTGCGATGTTAATAATGAAAATAATAAAAAAGAAGTAGTAAATTATATTAATAATAATTATAAAAAATTTAAAATTACTAATAAAGATAATAAATATAATATTAAAAATATTCCAAGCTTTAAAAATTATTTAACTAAAGAAAATCCTCTTAAAAAATTAAATACTAAAGATAAAAATAATATTATATTAAATGCAAAAAGAATTATTAATTATTGTATTAATAATTATAATTTAGATGAATCAACATTCGATAATATAGAAGATTTAAATAATACTATAAATGAAATAAAATATTATTCTTATATTTCGTCTGTTAGAAGAGCATTAAAACTATTTAATAGTAACCCAAAATTAAATAAAAAGGTCGAATATGACCTACCCCAAGAGATAGAATATGATTTAAAACCTGAACCCCAATTTTTTATAAAGATTCGAACTGGAATATTTTTATATGATATAGTAAAAAGTAAATTAACAGTAATTAGAGAGTATTAAATATTTTTTTTAATATTGGTAATCTTTCTCCATCATATATTAAATATAATTTATTTTTAATAAATCTTTCTTTATCGATTGTATTATTATTGTGACATACACAGATCATTAAATTATTTATATCAAGATTTAATATATTTTTATCTTGATTTAAAATTATATTTTGTCCTTCACCTTGTGAGCTGTTCTGAAATCCTCCCATACTTCGAAAATATTTTTTAGTCATCATCATTGTAGCTTCGTGTATCATCTTTTTATTATCTCCGCAGTTTAAAGCTGTCATTTCGTAATTATGATGAGGATAAGTGAAAAACATCTGATTAGAACCAACTAAAGAAACTTTATTTAATTTTAATTGATTATATGAATATTCTATATATTGATTTTGATATATATCGTCATCATCCATAAAACAAACTATTTTAGTATCTGCTAATTTTACTAGTTTATTTCTTTTTGCTCCTATTGTTAATCTTTGTTTTTCTTTAATATAATTTATTTCAATTGGTTTTAATTCTTCTTTTACCTTTTCTAAATCGTTTATAAATGCTTCTTCTCCATCATCTAATATGTATACTTTTAATAAGTGCTTAGGGTAGGTCTGCTTTTTAATATTTTCTATATATAATTCTAAGAATTTACTTCTATTATAAGTAGGGGTTAATATTGATATTTTTTGCATATATTAATATTTAGATTTTTTTTTTTTTGGTTTTAGGCTTAGGCTTATTCTTTTTTTTATCTTTCACCCCTTCGAACATATCGGACATTTTAATTTTAGGTTTTATTTCTTCTATCTTTCCTGCATCGTATTTATTTACTTTATATTTTTTAGGCATAAAATATATATATATATTATATATATAATTATGGAAAGTTTAAAAATATTAAAAGTAAAAGACCCTAAGGCTTTAAAGCGTAAACCTTACCCATCTATTCTTCCTGACCCTTACTCGTCCTGTGTTTTATTTTTAGGAAGTGTAAAAAGTGGAAAATCTACTATATTATCTAACTGGTTTTTAAATAGTGGTTTTTATGGTCCTGACTTTTTCGACGATGTGGTCGTAATATCAAATACGATCTTAAATGATTATACTATGCGATTTATGAAGGAAAAATTTACTATATACGACCATTACTCAGACGGAATAATTCATAGTATTATAGAAAATCAGAAAAGCTACGGAGAAAGAGAAAATATGCCTAATATTGCTATTATAGCAGATGATATATTAAGTACCAATTTCAAGAAAAATAATGAAATATCTTTTTTAGCTTCTCGTTTTCGTCATTATAATATATTTTATGTTATCACCAGTCAAAATATGAGAAGTCTAAGTAATGTGATCAGGAGCAATTCTACCTCAATTATTGTAACTAAGCAACAGAATGAAAATGAGCTATCTAAAATCGCCGAAGAATACGGTCCAATGTTTGGAGGTGAAAAGAAATTTTTAGAATTATATAAGACCGCAATTAATGATGCCCCATATTCTTTCGCCTATTTAAGATTAGATGAAAATCCTGCTGAATTTTATTTAAGATTCGAAAAGAAATTATATCCATAAAATAAATATATTATTATATATATATTTTTTTCCATTTTTTTCCGTAGTATAGGCGGACACTTTGCGCTAAAATATTATATATATAACGTAAAGTGTCCGCAAAGTGTCCATATAGAAAATCTAATAAATAGACACTATCTAATCTATCATATTTTGGACTTTTTATATTATGGTCTAAATTTTATTATTTCTTTAGTATATATATATAAACATTAATTATATATATAACAATAGAAAAAAATATATTTTTATTTATTAATTATTAAATAAATTATATATATTATAAATATATATATAAATTATGTCTTTAGTCGTTTGTTCTAATGAATTTAATATTTCAAGTAACAGCGGAATATTTAATCCTGCTGACTTTAAAAATTATTTAGATAATCCTTTAGAATTACCTCCTAGATCTCAGGTAGCGGTTCAATCTGTAAAACTAAATAAATTAGGATCTATTATATTAAATAGATTTCAGAGGTTTGGTGTTTATTTTGGAGCTTCAGTAGACCCCACTAATACTGCAGATATCATTAGTTCTATTTCAGTAGATACATTCTTAAAAACTACTGATAATTTAAACGAAGAAGAAGTAAACTATCAAGATTTAAGGAAAAAGATAGAAGATGCTTTAAATTTTGGTTTAATTCATCCTGATATATCAGCTACTGTAACTCTTAATTATAATGCTGCATATTCTGCAGTTAATAATATGTCTTATAAATTTACTCAGAAAGCAGTAGCTAATAGTTTAAATGTTAGGACTGATAACTGGAATAAAATAGATCCAGTCGCAGGAGATATTACTTATAATGATTCTACTAAAAGAATTACGGCTAATATTACTTCTCCTTTTAATACTATTAATAATTTCGATAATCCTATTAGTTTAAGACACGGTATAGTAGAGTTTTTAGTTCCTACTAGTGGTACTAATTTTAATGTAGGATTAAGAAGAGCAGACCAGCCAACAGCTACAAAAGGAGAATATCTAAAAGGTAATCAGGAAATATCATTCCAACAAAACCCAATAGCTGCAGACGATGGCATAGAGTATGATTACGACTTCAGAGTTTCTGGTACTATTCAGTTTTATGATTATGTAGTATCTATTCAAAATGGAACCCCTGACTTACCTAATAAAAGATTATTTATTAAACAATTAAGTTACAATTCTGTTACTAAAAGTTATGTATATAATAATGTTATTTATTGGGGTAATTCTAAAGCTATTAATAATGCTTCAGTATCTCCTATTGACTGGACTAATGCTAGCGGACCTGGAACTGCTGGTGCTTATGATAGAATTAAATTTAGTATGAAAAACGAATATATCGAAGTCGAAATAGGTAACGCTTCAGGATACGACCAGTTAACCTTCCATCCTGACGACTATACAGGCTCATATACTCCTAAAAATTATAATTTAATGAAACCTATAGACGATACGACGAGGTTATTATATCCTCAAGTTTATATAGGAGCAACTGGAAAACAGATAACCTGGAACCATTATTCAGGACGAACTAATTCCTCTCAATATGATTTAAATAAAAGATATATAGAACAAGGATTAGAAAATAGATTAGCTAGAATATCGGGTAATTGGCATTTTTTATCTGTTATAGATGATACACCAGTAGACAGACCTATTTATAAATTAGGAACACATTCAAAATTAGACGGATACGATGTAACCTTATATTTAGGACCTGATGAAGCATATAATATTAATAATGCAATAGGACAAAGGGACATAACAAATGCTTATAATGCTAATGAGGTATTAGGTTTCCCTAATGCTTTTACAATAGATCCACCATATACTGACTCAACAGATTCAGGCTCTGAGGTTTCGTTTACTTATGATTCTGAATCTATTCCAACTGGTAAAAGTATTAATTCTGCATTTATTAGAATTAAAAATTTAAATTTATCTACAATTAATGCAGGATTAAATAGAAGGTCAAAAATTATTTATCATATTCCAAGGTTCGATAATTCTAATAATGAAGTCGGAGAAGGTCTATATTTTGAAAGTACAGAGAAGACATATGTAGACCTAAATAACAGCTCCCCTTTAACCTTATCAGAATTAAATCTAGATATAGTAACTCAGGATGAGACAAGGATCCAAGACTTAACAGGAAGAACTATAATAGTATTACATTTCCGAGAAAAACCAAAGTAATTAATATTTTTTAATTTATTTTATTTTGTTTATTTTGTTATAATTATATATAGATAATGGAAGTTCCTAAGATGAGAATGCCTGAAGTCGTAGAAGTTGAAGCAATACCAGAACCACCACCAAAAAGAGAGCAGGAGGAAATATTCGAAGAAGTTAAACCATCTAAAAAGAAAGTAGAAAATAAAGTAGAAATTAAAAACGATATAGAAGAAATTCAAGAACCAGAAGAACCGCAACCAGAACCAAAAGAAGAAGAAAAACCAGAACTACCTAAAGAGCAGAAACCAATTAAAAAAAAACGAGTAATGACAGAAAAACAAAAAGAAGCATTAAGAAAAGGAAGAGAAAAATCCCTAGAAACTAGAAGACAGCTAAAAGCTAAAAAGGATGAAGTAAATAAAAAGAAAAAGCAAATTAAAGAATTAGAAGAAGAAAAAGTAGAAATTCAATATAATAAAGCAGTAACTCAATTAGAAGAAGTAAAACAAAAACCTAAAAAAGAAGTAGAAGTAGAAGAAGAAGTAGAACGGCCAGAACGAAGTTCTGTCCGCACTGCTGAGAAACAGAGTTTCTCAGAACCTCCAACACCTCGACCTCGAACAGTAACAGAAACTAAAAAATATTATTTAACTGAAGATGAAATAAATAATATATCTACTAAAGCTATTAATAATTATGAGATAATTAGAAAAATAAGAAAAGAAGAAAAACGACGAAAACAAGAGCAAGAAAAAGCAGAAGCAGAAATAGCTAAAACTATAAGAGCTTATAATTCTACTTATACTATGAGATTTTAAAAAAATATTAAATATTAATATATGGAAGAATTAAAAACCCCAAGAAGAAAAGAACCTGATAATATAGATGAATGGAGTGAAGAAATAGAAGAACTGCTGAGCGAATGGTGTGAGGTTGCGATGTGTTACAGTTATCTTCATAATATATCACAGAGAAAATATAAAAAAAAATATCATCATTTACAAATACCTATAATTATATTATCTACTTTAACAGGAACTGCCAATTTCGCGACTGATTCATATGTTCCTGAAAATTTAAGACAGGGTTTCTCTGCTGGTGTAGGTAGTTTAAATATATTCTGCGGAATATTAGGAACTTTATTATCATTTTTAAGATATTCTGAAATATACGAAGGACACCGTATCGCTGCTTTAGCTTGGTCTAAATTAGGTCGTAATATTGAAATAGAATTAAGTCTACAAGATAAAAAAAGAAAACCCTGTAGAGATTTTTTAAAAATATGTAGAGCTGAATATGATAATCTTTTGGAATCTTCTCCTTCTGTTGATTTAGATATTATAGGAATATTTAATAAAAAATTTAATGATAAATATCCTAATGTTCGTAAACCTATTATATGTAATGGATTAAAAGAAATTAAACCTTTTAAAATTGAACAGGATCGAGATAAAAACGAGACTCTTTCTTTTGACATAAATCCTTAATTATTAAATATTAAATTATATTAATTAATATCTATTTAATTAATATATGCCAAAAAAAGAAATAATAACTATTATACCTTCTAATAAAAATAATTTAGATGATTTATTGAAACAACAAGATTATTTAAACACTAAAACACAAGCACAAAAAAACAGCGAAGTATTAATTAATATATTAGATACTTTAGAAAAGATGACAGATATGATGAAAGATATACATCTAAATAATATTAAAATATATAAATATATTAAAGAACAACAAGAAGCAAAAAAAGATGGCTGGTTCTATTAGATTTAAAGATAAACCTATTAGCTTATCTAAAATAGATATATCTATTTTTAATTGAATATAATTTAATTATTTTTTTTAAATATAATATTATAAAAAATATATTATAATATTATATATATATATAAGTAATGGCAACTATTCAGAATATAGAAATTCTTCCGAATAATGTTCCTAGTGATGGAAAAATTAAATCTAATGCTGGTAATCCGTTATTATCTTTTAATATAGGTTCTCAGAATGCCTTCTTAAATGGTGCTACTCTTAGAATACAAGGAAAATTAAACGTATACAAAACAGGAACTACTAGACCTGTAACAGGTGAAAATATCAGAATTAATTCTCGTTTAGGTGTTTTAGGATGTTTCGAACAATTAAATATTGAATCAATGAAATATAAAACCGATTTAGAAACTATTAATAATTATAATAGAATGTTAAGCTCTATGTTAGCTAATGTTTCAAATGTTCAAGACCATATAGCGACATTATCTCAAACACACGGAACCTGCCCTAATTGGAAATTAAACACAGAGAGTAACCTAATCGAAAATAATAATTATTTCTGTACCTCTCTTCCTTCTGGTTTATTATCTTTTGGAATGGTTCCACTTTCAGAAACTAACGGGATCGGAGGAATGACTATTAATTTAAATTTAGCATCCTCTGAATCTTTCCTTTTTGGAACTGGTGGAACTACTACAGATGTAGCGGATGCATATTATGAATTAGAAGACTGTCGATTAATTGCTGAAATTACAACTCCTGATCCTCAAACTCTTCAAAAGTTATTAACTGCTAAGCAAAACTCAATTACATTTAATACCGTTTACGGAGATTATGCTACTATTAATTCTACTAATGCTATTATTAATCGTTCTCTAGGTGTTAGTAATTGCTTAGGTGTATTTATTAATTTTGTAAAGGATTCATTCTTAAATACTAAAAGTGCAGATAGTCTCTCAACTTATCCAATTATTAATAATGTTTCTCCAAGTAACATAAGAGAAATTATATTCTTAAAAGATGGTGTTAAATATCCTAATGATTATTCTCTAGAAACTAATTTTAAAACTAATTCTAATGTAGCAGCAGCAGACCCTCAAAGAGTTGAACTATTTAAAAATTCTATAATGGCTAATAAACATACTAAAAATAATACTTTAATTTCTCCTTTAACAGATAATCGAATTTTTAAGTCTAGAGCTTCAGGATTAAACCCAGTAGATAAAGCTCCTAATACTGGTCCTACATTCGGTTTAGGTGTTGCATATAATACCTTACCAGGTGGTGACGGTGTAGATTTTAAATCCTCTAATTTTGGATTACAGCTCGATGTAGACTTAGATACTAATTCAGCTAATGCTATATATATATTCGCTCATCATAAACAAACTTTATTAATGTCAGGAAATCAAGGGGTACAAGTTATGAAATAAATTAAATTTTTTTTTAAATATAATATTATAAAAAATATATTATAATATTATATATATAAATATGGATTCTGTAGACAATGAAATGCCTGATCTAATGAATTTACAAAATATGCCTACTAATACTATTCAGCGTATCGATACAGATGTATTAGACCCTGTCGT
>Ga0208547_1001127_pt1 | contig 14953 bp, 11 predicted proteins | sample DEB08_DNA_5_FD_185501 | JGI IMG/M metagenome (GOLD analysis project Ga0208547, IMG submission 185501) | Aqueous microbial communities from the Delaware River and Bay under freshwater to marine salinity gradient to study organic matter... | ecosystem: Environmental > Aquatic > Marine > Coastal ...
AACGACCCATCCACCCGATACACGGTGAGCTGACCGTAGGTGTCGGGGTCGTTCGACACCGTCATGAAGGCTCGCAATTCCTTACGGGTGTCGTCGGCCGAGAACGGGACGAACGGTCGAAGAAGCGAGAACTTCGACTCGGAGTCGCCCGGAGCACGGAAGTACGAGTAGTAGGGCTCGAAGCGATTCACGTTGGCGTCGGCCACGTCACCGGTGTTGGCCTCTGACACCGCGTCCGTCACCGCAACGCCTGTCACAACGTTCGAGACCTCAGGATCACGCGGTGCGGCCTGAGCCACACTCCACGCCGCGTCACGATTGAAGAACTGGTCGACATCGGCGAACTGATAGCGACCGTACAAATTTGTCTGGGCCCGGAAAAGATCTTCGGGATACCGGAAGTGCTCACGTAGTTCAGTCGACACCTGATCACCCGGTGTGAACAGATCGGGGAAGGCCTTGGCCCAGGCATTCACGATCGGATCGGTGGGATCGATCACGTACAACGTGACGTCACCGGTGTACGCGTCGACCACAGCCTTCACACTGTTGCGCACGTAGTTGAAGTTGGTATTGAGACCCGAACCGGGAGTCAACTGCGAGGTATTGGCCTGCTGCGCATACGGGTAGCGCGAGGTCGTGGTGAAGGCGTCGAGAATCCAGAGCACTTTGCCGTCGACGACCGCCGGATACGGATCGGCATCGAGTCGAAGGAACGGTGCCAATTTCGACACCCGGTCGCGAACGTCACGCACGTGAATGAGTCGAGAGTCATCCTGAATGAGACTCGAGCCGAAGAGATTGAACTCGCCGAAATGGACGGCGAACGCCAGTCGGCGCAACGTCGAATTCAGTCGAATGCCAGCATCACCGTCGTACGGGCCCGCTTCGAGCCCCGGACAGGCTTGCTCGACCTGATCGGTCTTCACGATGGCATAACCGGGCTGATTGGTGCCCACGTACAGCTCGGGGCGGTCGACGTCGAGTGGGGTGTAGATGGGACGACCATCGGGGGTGATCTTGCTCGCCGATGCCGCCACCACTCCACAACCGTGGGTGTAGATCAGATGACGAGACACCCAGGTTCGGTTGGGGATGCCGTCGGAATTGAGTTCGCGAGCCGCAACGAACGTCTGCTGCATTTGACCGTTGATCGAGTAGCGATCGACGTCGAGATCGTTGATCGCATAGAAGGCGAAGAGACCCTCGTCGAGGAAGAACCGGTCGCGCATTTCGGAGATGTCGAGAAGGCGAGCATCGGCCAGTACCGCGGCGTCCTGCGCCACGTCGGCACTCGTGACACCGTTGAAATCGACCTGCTCGACCCGCACATTGTCGAGACCCATGGCGGCCTGCGTGGCCTCGATGTTGCGTGCGATGTACGGGCGCTCACGGGTGGTCACGTTGGGCTGCACCACGAAACGCTGAATGATCGCCGGGTAGATCGCACCAGCGATGACGGCGACGAGCGCCCAGAGTGCCATCGACAGGAGCGGGAGTCGCCAACCACCCCATCGCACGCCGGCCAAGAAGAGAGCTGCCACGAGCAGGCTCACCATGATCAACAAATTGATGGCCGGTAACTGTGCATTGACATCGGTGTAGGTGGCACCTTTGACCACACCACGAGTCGAGGCTGTGAGCTCGAATCGCTGCAACCAGTAATCGACAGCCTTGATGACCGCCAACAGCGCGAACATCACGCTCAGATGGACACGCGCACCCTTCGCCACGCGTTCCTTCGGATCTTGCACCCGGATCGCACCATTGAGGAAGTGCATGATCGCACTGAGAATGGTGATGAGAATGAGCGCCGCAAACGCCCAGTCGACCACGTAGGTGAGGAACGGAAGGCGGAACACGTAGAAACCCACGTCGACACCGAACTGCGGATCGTCGATACCGAAGGACTGCGAATTACGGAAGAGGAGCCACTCGCTCCACTGCGACATGGCTGGTAGACCGACGAACAATCCGAACAGGATCGCCACGCCGATACGAAGTAGTCGTGAACGCGGCTGCACAACGGTGCGATAGCGCTCGACGATCTCGCGCTCGGGGCCGGTCGGCAAATCGGATGGTGCAAGACGCTGCGCGATGGTGAGACTGACGAAGCACAGAACGGCGAAGCCGACCGCGAACACCAGGCCGAGCACTACCTTCGACAGGAACGTGGTCCAGAACACGTCGGTGCGCTCGACCGAGTCGAACCAGAGAAGATCGACGTAAAAGTTGGCAAGAGTTCGTGCCGACAAGAACAGAACGACGAGAACGACGGCGATCGCTACGAGGATCAATCGACCTTTCGACGCCCAAGCCGGACGGTTTCCTCGCGGACCTCGCGGACCACGACGACGCGGACCGCCAGGAAGGTCCGAAGGAATGCGCACGCAGTCAGATTAGTTGTGCGTCGGCACGATCACACATCGGCAACCCGAGTGTGCCGGCGCATGAGTGTGACCGGTGGGGAAAGCTTCACCGGCATCGATTGCACCCGCCAAGGAATTGTCTTCGGCATCCGGACAAGCCGGACCGGCCGGGTCGTACTTCCAACACACCTTGGTGCCCGGCGTGAGAGCAGCAAGAGCACCACGTCCGTACGCGGCGTAGGCAAGATCATCGATCTGCTCGTCGATGAATTGGGTCTTCCATTCACGGAACAAGGCACGAACCAACTTCGACAATTCGGCATTGTCGGACGACTGCGAGATGGAGCGACTCAGGCGTTCGCGCAATGGTTCGACGATCGACGTCACCACGATCTCGTCGACTGCCTTCAACTGACCCTTGACCATCTCGCCCAATTCACGATCGGTCGCCTTGCTCTCGGATGTCTGCATCGACCGCGCACCAGCTACCGCAGCCGACTTGATCGACGCCGAGAGAGCTGTGCAATAGCGCTTGGTGTGATCGGTCTTCGGTCCCACGATCGCATCGAGAGTTTTCACGGGCTTCTTGGCTCGCAACACGTCGAGAATCTGGTTCTGTTCGTCGGCGAGTACTCGCTTGGCCTTGCGGCCCATGGTCAAGATAAGAGGAACGAGAATTTCGTCCCGACTCTCGAACGTGCTGACCGTACCCACGGTCTCGGCGATGGAACGGGCCACCGGTACCGACGGAGTCTTGGGTTCTTTGGCCTCGGAGGGAGTGGCCTTATTCGAGGCTTCCCTGTTCGCATCTTTGGCCACCATCTCGGCGCTCGCTCGGCGCAACTTGGCGAAGATGTCGTCGGTGCTGGCCGTCGGTCGAGCGGCCCGAGGCGCGCGGACGGGTTCGTCGACGATCGGCTCGTCGACATCGTCCAGATCTGCGACGTCATGGTCGTCGACTTCGTCGACGATCGGCTCGGCCTTACCAAACAACTGCACCACGTTCGAGACCGGCTCGGGAGTCTCGACCACGGTGTCGACCACCTGGTCGACAACGACCACAACCGACGACTCCTCAGTTGCTTCGTCGGCTACTTCGTCGACGATGGTGTCGACAACGGGACTGTCGGCGACGGTTTCTTCAACGACAGCGTCGGCGACTTCTGGTTGATCGATCGACGGATGGCGAATCACGCGCGAATCGCCCTCGTCGTCACTGTCCTGGTCGTACACAACAGGATCGTCCTGAACCACGAGCGGAACCGGACCGGTCGAATTGGCCAAGTTCACGAAACCACTCGGCTCGTCGGCGGCGTCCTCGAGATCGCTCAATACGTCATCAGTGGCCACTCGGGCCCGTTCGAACGCTTGAATCAGTCGTTCACGGCCGTGGTAGAGGTCTTCGATCTGCTCACGGGCCAACTCACGACGACGCGAGATGTCGGCCAGCACTCGTTCGCGGTAGGCACGAGCCTCGTCCACCATGTCACGGCCTTGCTGCTTGGCCATCATGATCTCGCTCTCGGCATCGGCCATGGCGTCCTGACGGACTCTGGCGGCCTCGAGGTCGGCTTCCTCCCGAATGCGGGCGGAATCCTCGGTGGCGTCGCGGATCAGACGCTGAGCCGTCTCTTCGGCCCGATGGCGCAGCTTCGCCCCGGCCTCGCGGGCAGCCTGGATGATGCGCGCGGTCTCTTCACCGAGCAGTTCGGCCAGACGGTCCTCGTCGAGGTCGCCAGGGACGAGCGATACGCCCTGCTGATTGGTGAGTTCCCGCTCGAGAAAACGCTCCCGCTCCTGCAAACGGGACAATTCGGCCGACACCATGCGGAGAAAATCACGCACTTCGGACTGGTCGAATCCTCGACGGGTGGTCGGGAACGACGCTCCCGCCACGGCGGACGGAGACGACGGATCGGGACGCGAAAACGAGATAGCCACGCAGGGAGAGTACGGAATGCCTGTGGACGAAGGGTGGCAATCCCCCGTGACGTGCGAACGTCAGCCCTGCTCAACCGGGGTTCCACCCCGTGCGGCCAGGGCCGCCACAGCCTCCTCCAAGGTGGCCACCGGGACGATTTCCACCCCTGGACCCGCTGCCGAACGGGCCGCCGCCAGATCGTTCACACTCTGAGCACTCGGGACCAGAAAGAGCTCGGCCCCCGACCGTCGCACGGCCACCGCCTTTTGAACCAAGGCCCCGATGGGGCCCACCTCACCGTCACCGGACATGGTGCCCGTGACCGCAACCCCGCCAGGCGGACTGAGCTCACCCGGAGTGAGAGCGTCGATCAGGGCCAAAGTGAAGGCAAGACCGGCCGAGGGTCCACCGATCGAATCGGTGTCGATATCGATCTCGACTGGCAACTGAACGGTCCGGGTGTCGCGGGGGTTGAACCCGATGATCACCCGACCAGGTTCCGACGGGCTTTCCATGAGCGCCACCTCGACGACGCGCTCTTGGTCGTCGGGCGCACCGATCGACCGAACGGTGAGGGTCACGACGTCGCCCACTTCGGCGCCTGTCAGTGCCTCGCTCACATCCGAGAGCACATCGATATCTTTCGTCACCGACGGTGCACCGTCACGTCCGTCCACGTCGACCGAGAGCAATACGTCACCTACTTGCAGCACTCGGCAGGCACGCAACTCGGGTGCGTCGGTCGGGCACAGTTCGGGATCGAATCCTCCGACTTGGGCCGGACCTTCCTCGAACGTGGCGTCGAAACCCAAGAATGACAGAGCAACGAAGGCCGCTACTTCTTTGGCCGTAGCCATTGCACCCAACTGAATCTGCTTGCTGATCGACGGCTCGCACTCGCCGAATCGCTCTTCACAGGTCTGCACGTTCACGTAGGGATCAACCCAACCCATGAAGGCCTGCAACGGAGTGAGCTCGCTCCCGAGTGCAGTCACGAATCGCACGCCACCATCGGGGTCGAACACCTGGACCGCATCACCTGATGCTTCGCCTCCCGTAATGGTCAGACGCGACGACACGTAACTCGCGGTTCCCGGTGCGGTTTCGTATCGCTCCATCGGCCACACCATGGCCACCAGAACGGCAGCGATCACGAGGTAAGCCACCGTCACGAGAGGAATACCCCACACCGGCCGGGTGCGCACGGCACGACCAGGTGGGGCCGGTACGGTGTCGGTCGTCATGTCGGTCACTGACATCACTCTTCGGGTCGCTCTTCTCGCAGGGCTGGCGCTGTCTGCGCTGGTGGCTGTGGGATGGCGCAAGCCTGCCAGAAGTCCTCGTCAGAACCCACGCGACGTGACCGGTCGTGAGGCACCTGTCGACGCACTGCCGGGCCTCGGCAACCAGTTTCGGCGAAGAATTCTTGATCTGGTTGCTCTCGGTGGGATAGCAGTAGGGGTGGCGTTCGTCGTAGCGATCGCCATCGCACTCGTCATTTCGTGGGTCGTCACGAACGTGATCGAGGGCTTGTAGGAAGGAAGTCGGAGGGGAACATGGGTGACGGCGACGCAGCCGAGCTGCGCCGCGACGTAGTCATCGCTGGTCATACGGGGGATGTCGGTACGGTCGAGCGCGCGCTCGCCCATGACGAACCTGGTGTGCGCGAGGCCGCGTTCGGTGCCCTGGCCCGTCTCGGACTCTTCACTGCCGAGGTGGCCGCCCAAGGGATCGACGATCCCCACGCACGTGTTCGCTGTCGAGTCGCCGAACTGTGTGCCGAGTTGCCCGACTTCGACCTCGCACCACTGCTGCACGACGACGATCCGATGGTGGTCGAGATGGCGGCTTGGTCGTGCGGAGAGCATGAATCTCCTCTGCCCCACATCGTGCCGCGCCTGGTCGAACTGTGCACTTCACACGATGAAGCGCTGGTGCGTGAGGCCGCCGTCGCTGCGCTCGGTGCCATCGGCGACGAACGAGGTCTGACCGCCATCCTCAAGGCGTGTGACGACAAGCCGACGGTCCGTCGACGCGCTGTTCTCGCACTCGCTCCGTTCGACGGCGACGACGTCAAGGCAGCACTCACCAAGGCGCTCGACGATCGCGACTGGCAGGTTCGGCAGGCCGCCGAAGACCTCCTCGGCTGAACGACGTCAGCGGATTCCTTCGACGATCAAGACGATCCCGAACACCACGAAGGCGACGGTGGCACCGACTCGAATAGCCCGTTCGGGTAGACGAGCGCCCAGGATCTGACCGACGAGTATCGCGAGAGCGTCAGCGGCGACCATGCCAAGGGTGGACCCGATGAAGGTGCCCCACGGATCTTCCTTGGTGGCCAACGTGATCGTGGCGAGCATGGTCTTGTCACCCAGTTCGGCCAGAAAGAACGCGGCGCTCGCCGCGACCACGGCGTTCCGGGTGGAGCGTTCGGCGGCTGACTTCTCGTCGTCATCGAGGGAATCGCCACGAAGAGTCCAGGCCGCGAACAACAAAAAGGCCACGCCGGCGATCACGGCAATGGTGTCGGTGGGCAACTGCGCGCCGAGTACCGATCCGAGGCCAACACTGATCGCGTGTGTGGCAGCAGTAGCGATCGTGATGCCCACCAGCACCGGTAGAGCCCTGAAACGAGCAGCGAAGGCCATGGCCATGAGCTGGCTCTTGTCGCCGAGCTCGGCCACGAAAATGACACCGAAAGACAGAACGAGAGCGGACCACATGATGCGGAGGCGACAGTACAGTCGCGACGCATGGGGATCGTGATCAACGAGCGTTTGCACTCAACATTGCCGCCCGACGACGACCACCCGTATCGCACCGGTGCCTGGCGCCCTCAGTCGGCCGAGTACACCGCGACACACATGCCGACAATCGGGCGTGTACCCGACGATCTGAACGGTGTGTACATCCGCAACACCGAGAATCCGCTTCACCCCAATCTCGAGCGATATCACCCCTTCGACGGTGACGGCATGTTGCACTGCATGTCGTTCGACGACGGTGCAGCGGAGTATCGCAATCGATTCGTGAGAACGACCGGTTTGGTGATCGAGCAAGAAGCCGGAGGCGCTCAGTGGTCGGGTCTCGCCGAGTCGCCAGCCAAGTCACCACGTAGTGACGGCTGGGGTGCTCGTACTCGTATGAAAGACGCGTCGAGCACCGACGTGGTGGTGTTCGGTGGACTCGCCCTCTCGAGCTTCTATCAATGCGGTGAGTTGTATCAATTGGACCCGCGCACACTCGACGATCGAGGTCGTGCCACGTGGAACGGAGCTTTCCCCTCGGCCGGCGTTTCGGCGCACACCAAGGTCGACGAGAACTCGAACGAGTTGCTCTTCTTCAACTACGAAACGTCGGCCCCGTACATGCACTACGGCGTCCTGAACGATCACCACGAACTCGTGCACTACATACCTATCGAACTTCCCGGACCGCGCCTTCCACACGACATGGCGTTCACCGAGAACTACGCCATCCTCAACGATTGCCCACTGTTTTGGGATCCCGAACTCATCGGCCGTGGCGTGTACGCGACCAAGTGGCATCCCGACATGCCCACTCGATTCGCGATCGTGCCGCGCCGAGGCGCACCTGGTGAGGTTCGTTGGTTCGAGGCCGATCCCACGTACGTACTGCACTGGATCAACGCTTTCGAAACGAGTGACCACGAAGGCGACTGGGTGGTGCTCGACGGATTCTTCCAATACGACCCGTCACCATCGGTGCCACCCGATGCCGACCCCAACACGCGTCTCTTCCGTTTCCTCGATCTCTACGCCATGGACTCACGGGCCTACCGCTGGCGCTTCAATCTCACGACGGGCGAGACTCGGGAGGGACCCCTCACCGATGTGGTGAGCGAGTTCGCCATGATCAACAACTCCGTCGGCGGCCGCGACTATCGCTACTACTACTCAGTGGTACCGACACCCGGTTGCTTTCAATTCGACGGCATCGTGAAGAACGATCTGCACACCGGTTCGACCGAGACCTACATGTTCGGTGACGGAGTGTTCGGCAGCGAAACAGTGATGGCACCCCGTCCGAATGCCCGTTCGGAGGACGACGGCTATCTCGTCACATTCGTATCGGACGTGAACGCCGATCGTTCGGAATGCTTGATCTTCGACGCCCAAGGTGTGGCCGATGGGCCGATTTGTCGGATCGAACTACCCGAACGAATCAGCAGCGGCACGCACGCCTGCTGGGCCTCGCTGTAGACGAACCCGACTCAGCGACCGAGCAGCGTGGACAAGAAGCCCTTCTTCTCACCCGACGGAGCCTCGTCGCACTTACAGCGCTCGTCTTTGGGCACGTGACCGAGCACCTCTTCCACATGAGCTCCACAACCGGCCCAACCCGGCTTTCCACATTTGTTGCACGTCACCTGTCGACACATACCCCCTAGGGTATCGTTGCCAATTCCGTTCGTCAAGCCTGGAACACTTCGGTCATGACGTACCTACTTCCCGACGCCGTCGTAGTCGACGCCTACCGCGAACTCCGCACCCGGATGATCGCTCTCCTCCGTGAGACCCCGGCCCACCTCGGTGCGACACCGGTTCCCCATTGCCCTGCGTGGTCGCTTCACGACGTTGCTGCTCACCTCGTCGGAGTTCCCGAGGACATCCTCGCCGGGCGAATGGAGGGTGTGACCACCGAGGCCTGGACCCAAGCCCAGGTCGACCGCCACCTCGACCAGTCGCTCGCCGACCTGGCCGACGTGTGGGAGCACCACATCGAGTCGTTCGATGCCGTGCTCCCGCACATTCCCTCGCCTGTGAACTCGCAGTTGGTCATGGATGCGGTCACTCACGAGCACGACATTCGCCATGCGCTCGGAGCTCCCGGGGCTCGGGATTCGTCGGCGGTGCGTGTCGGGCTCGGGTGGCTGCTCGACGCGGCCGGAGACGAGTCGGGACTGGCAACCCGCCTTCGTGGTTCGGGTCTCGACGACTTCGACCTTCTCCGAGTGTTGTCGGGCCGTCGATCCCCCGAACAGATCGCCCGACTAGGGCTCGATGCCGACGCCGTCCTGCCGCTGTTCATCGGCAAGCCGTTGACCCCTCCCGATATATCGATCGAGGAATGACGGTGTCGATTTAGTCATTTTTTGACTAATCTGCCGGGGTGAGGATTCCCAAGCCCCGTCGCTTGCTCGTCGTCGCAGCCATCGGCCTCCTCTGCGCCTGTTCGGGATCGCCGGATCGCACCACGCTGAACGTATTCGCCGCCGCCTCGCTCTCGAACGCCTTCACCGACATCGAAACCGTCTTCGAAGTCGAGCATCCCGATGTCGACGTGGTGTTGAATCTCGCCCCATCGTCAGCTCTGGCAACCCAGATTTCCGAAGGCGCGCCCGCTCACGTATTCGCCTCCGCTGACGAAGCCAACATGAATCGAGTCGCCGATCTGATGGTCGACTCCGCCACGATCTTCGCCACCAATCGTCTGCAGATCGTCACCGAAGCGGGCAACCCGCTCGGAATCGAAACTCTCGCTGACCTCGCCGATCCGTCGGTCCTGTTCGTCACCTCGGCGGTCGAGGTTCCGATCGGTCGCTACACCGCCGAAGTACTGACGCGTGCCGAGTTGACCGTACGACCCGTGTCACTGGAAGAGAGCGTGAAGGGAATCGTCACGAAGGTGAGCACGGGTGAAGCCGACGCTGGAATCGTGTACGCCACCGATGCGGCAGCGGCACATCCAAGGGTCACCAGCGTGAATATCGCCGACGAATTCAACGTGATCGCGCGCTACCCGATCGCCGCTCTGTCGACGAGCGACGCTGCGACGAGGTTCGTCACCTTCATTCGGTCGGACGAGGGCCAGGCGATTCTCCGCGAGTTCGGATTCGGATCACCGTGAGCCGACGACTGCGCTCCGATCGACCACCGATCGGGATTCTCGTCCTGGCCGGATTGGCAGTCGTCTTTTTCGCACTCCCATTCGCCGGCTTGTTGTGGCGCGCTCCGTGGAGTGATCTCGTCGACGTCGTTCGAGAGGACGCCGTCCGTCGAGCCCTGTGGTTGTCGATCCAGACGTCGGTTCTCGCCACGCTCGTAGCGATCGTGATCGGAGTTCCGCTCGCCTGGGTTCTCGCCCGAGTCGACTTTCCGTTCCGCAACTTCGTGCGCGCCTTAGCCACACTGTCGATGGTGCTCCCTCCTGTCGTAGGAGGAGTTGCTCTCTTCTTCTCGTTCGGACGACGGGGATTGTTCGGCCAGTACCTGTACGACTGGTTCGGTATTCGACTTCCGTTCACCACGGCCGGTGTCGTACTGGCCCAATCGTTCGTGGCCATGCCATTCCTGGTGCTCACCGTCGAATCAGCGTTCCGTCAGTTCGACGTTCGCTACGAGGACGCTGCTCGGTCTCTCGGCGCCCGTCGTTGGTACGCGTTCCGCCACATCACCATTCCCTCAATTCGTCCGGCAATCATCGCCGGGGTGGTGCTCGCCTGGGCGCGAGCACTCGGTGAATTCGGTGCAACCATCACCTTCGCCGGCAACCTCCCCGGCACCACGCAGACGATGCCGTTGGCCACCTACATCGCACTCGAATCCGACCCCGGAGCGGCCCTCATACTCAGCATCGTTCTCATCGTGGTGTCGTTCGGCGTACTGATCGGCCTGCGCGACCGCTGGCTCGGAAATCCGCACGAGGTGACGCGCTCATGACACTCTCGGCAGTCATCCGTGCCACACGAGGCAACTTTCGACTCGACGTCTCTTTCGACGTGGCCGACGGTGAAACCCTTGCCGTCCTCGGGCCGAACGGGGCCGGCAAGTCCACGATCCTGCGCTGCCTCCTCGGACTCGTCCCTCTCGACACCGGACGAATCGTTCTCGGCGACCACGTTCTCGAGGACACGACGAACAACCTCTACGTCGAACCCGAGAACCGGCGCGTCGGTGCCGTGTTTCAGGACTACCTGCTCTTCCGACACCTGTCGGTGATCGACAACGTTGCCTTCGGGTTGAGGGCGAGAGGTGCGAAGAAAGAAAGCGCTCGACTCACGGCACGTGCACACCTCGAACGTTTCGAGGTCGAACATCTCGCCGATCGCCGCCCGTCTCAACTGAGTGGAGGCGAGGCGCAGCGGGTAGCACTAGCTCGCGCTCTCGCAGTGGACCCGAAGGTTCTTCTACTCGACGAACCACTGGCCGCGCTCGACGTGACCACCCGGCGCACGGTGCGCGACGAACTGTCGCTGTTCCTGTCGGCGTTCGGCGGCCCACGATTGATCGTCACGCACGATCCGGCGGACGCACGTCGACTGGCCGACCGGGTTCTCATCGTCGAGCACGGCTCAGTGGTACAGCACGGATCAATTCTCGACGTGATGCGCGACCCGGCCACGCCCTACGTGGCTGCGCTCTTCGGAGACGACGCATGAGCCGACCAACTCGACCGGACGACGAACTCCTGCTCGGTGAGTGGGCGTGTCTCGGCATCCTGGCCGCCGAACCCTCGCACGGCTTCGCCGTCTCGGTGAGGCTGCGACCCGACGGTGATATCGGGCGAGTGTGGTCACTCAGTCGGGCCCTGACCTATCGAGCCATCGACCGACTCCGATCCATCGGCCATGTCGCCCCCGTGGGCGAGGAGCCAGGACTCGCTGGTGGCAATCGAACGATCCTCGATGTGACACCGAGTGGTCGCACGGTGCTGCACGGTTGGATGACGACACCCGTTCCCCACCTACGCGACCTCCGTAGCGAACTTCTGCTCAAGTTGACCCTGGCCGGGACACTCGGCATCGACACATCGACGCTCGTCGAGGAACAACGGAAGCTGGTGATCGACATCGAACACACTTTGCGTTCTCGTCTGAACGAACGGAACGACGATTTGGTCACGATGTGGCGACTCGAGAGCGCCGAAGCTGCGTTGCGCTTTCTCGATTCGTCGACCCGTCGCTGAGACCTACGGCGAGAGAGTCACTCCTCGACACCAGCCAGGATGGGCTTCAAGGTGAGCTCGGGTTCGTCGCTCATGAGGCGTTGCAGCCGATAGCGGTTCTCGAACAATGCGACGAGTTCGCCGTCGCCGCGTCGCATGATCCGAATGCCACCGATTCGACGCAGTCGCTCGATCGACTCGTCGTCGGTCAGGCGAATGGCCTGATACCCGGCCGGCTCGATCCGGCTTGGTGCATTGAATTCGTGTTCGAGCCGGTGGGCGAACACTTCGAATTGCAGTTGACCGACCGCGGCCAGTACCGGATCGGCCTCGCCCATGTCGGGGTCGCGGAGAACCTGTACAACTCCCTCTTCGTCGAGTTGAGCGAGACCCTTGCGAAACTGCTTGAACTTCCCGGTGTCGACCGGACGGGCCGTGGCGAAAACTTCGGGTTCGAACCTCGGCACACCGGGGAACTCGACACGAGGTCCGGCGTACAACGTGTCGCCGATCTGCAGACCAAACGCATTGATCAGACCGATCACGTCGCCGGGATAGGCCTCTTCGATCGTTTCGCGGTCGGCTCCGAAAGCCGTGGTCGCGTACTTGGTGCCCACCGGCTTTCCCGTGCGCGCGTTCGTGACGTCCATCGAACGGAGAAATTCTCCCGAACACACACGAGCGAAAGCCAAGCGGTCACGGTGGTTGGGATCCATGTTGGCTTGCACCTTGAACACGAATGCCGAAAAGGGGGCATCGATCGACCGCGCATCGCCATCTACGTCGACTCGCGGTGAAGGAGCCGGGGCGTAGTCGACTACGGCGTCGAGAAGCATGCGCACTCCGAAGTTGGTGAGAGCCGAGCCGATGAACACCGGTGTCGACTCACCAGCAAGGAACGACGGCTCGTCGATGTCGGCACCGATGGCATCGAGAAGACCGCACCCGTCGAGGGCGACTTTCCACGCGTCACCCTCTTCGACGGCCGCCACATCGCGATCGATCACCTCTTCGGGAGCCAACGATGCTCCACGCGCGGTCCGGGTGAACCGCACGTACTCGCCGCTTCGTCGATCGATCACACCACGAAAGTCGCCCGGGATGCCCACCGGCCAGGTGGCAGGTGTGGGACGCAGACCGATCTGCTCTTCCACTTCGTCGAGAAGTTCGAGGGGGTCACGCCCAGGTCGGTCGTACTTGTTGAAAAAGGTGACGACCGGAAGTCGACGAGTGCGACACACCTGGAAAAGTTTGAGGGTCTGCGACTCGATGCCCTTGGCGGTGTCGAGCACCATGATCACTGCGTCGACTGCGGCCAGAACCCGATACGTGTCCTCCGAAAAGTCGCGGTGGCCCGGTGTGTCGAGGAGATTGATCACATGATCGTGATACGGGAACTGGAGCACCGCCGACGACACCGAAATACCGCGCTGACGCTCGAGTTCCATCCAGTCCGACGTGGCACCTCGCCGGTCACCTCGGGCGTGGACGGCTCCAGCCGACTGGATTGCACCGGCATAGAGCAAGAACTTCTCGGTGAGGGTGGTCTTTCCGGCGTCGGGATGGCTGATGATCGCGATCGTTCGTCGACGGGAGGCTTCATGAGAGACGTCGGTCGACACAAGATGGGCAATCTACTGGGTGGCTCGACCGCGAAGGCCGTACCCTGGCGAGGTGATCACACGAGGGCGAGTCAGCGATCGAGAATTCGTGGCCGCCATCATCGCCGTGATGTCGAGTACAGCGCTGGCGATCGACATCATGCTTCCCGCTTTTCCCGAGATGCGCGCCGAATACGGCATGGCACCCGGATCAGCCGACGTCGCCTGGATCATCACTGCTTTCTTTCTCGGAATGGCGACCGGACCATGGTTGTACGGGCCAGCGTCCGACAAATACGGCCGACTCGCACCACTTCGGATCGGTCTCATGGTGTACGTGGTGGCCGCAGTACTGGCTGCTCTCGCACCGTCGTGGGGATGGGTGATCGCCGCTCGATTCTTGTGGGGTCTCGGTTCGGCCGGTCCGCGCGCCATGACACTGGCCATGGTTCGCGATCGGTACGAAGGCGACACGATGGCGCGATTGATGTCGCTGATCATGGCGGTATTTCTGCTGGTCCCGATTCTTGCTCCGGCCCTCGGCGCCGGTTTGATCCACGTCCTCCCGTGGCGCGCCGTCTTTTTCGCTCCAGCCGTCTTTGGCGTGGTGCTCCTGCTCTGGACGCTTCGCCTCCCCGAAACACTGCCGGCTCACATGGAGCGACCCTTCACGTTCCGCGAAGTCGGCCGTGGAGCGCGAGAAGTTCTGCGTCATCGTCGGACGATCGGGTTCACTCTCGCCACCGGCTTCCTCTTCGGCATCGTCACGAGCTACCTCTCGGCCTCCGAGATCGTTCTTGAAGACGTCTACGGATACGGAGACTGGTTCCCCCTTTACTTCGGGGGGATTGCCGTGCTGTTCGCCCTCAATTCGCTCGGCAACGCGCGTTTCGTGAGAAGCGTAGGTACCGACAACCTTCTGAAGCGACTGGCGGCCTACTGCACAGCCGCCGCGCTCGTCCTCTTGATCGTGTCGATCTCCAGCGACGGTGTTCCCAACTTCTGGTTGTTCACCATTGCCGTCGTACTCGTGGTGCCGGTGGCCCAGGGAATGGGTCCGCTCTGCAACACTGCGGCACTCACACCGGTCCCTCACGTGGCCGGTACGGCCTCGGCCATGAACGCCACGTTCACCACGGCGATCGGCGCAT
>Ga0208547_1001130_pt1 | contig 14928 bp, 23 predicted proteins | sample DEB08_DNA_5_FD_185501 | JGI IMG/M metagenome (GOLD analysis project Ga0208547, IMG submission 185501) | Aqueous microbial communities from the Delaware River and Bay under freshwater to marine salinity gradient to study organic matter... | ecosystem: Environmental > Aquatic > Marine > Coastal ...
TAACCAAAGTCGAAGTCTCGCTCCGGGGCAATTTTATCCTTAACCCGACTGGCAACGTCTACTACCTCGTCTGTGATAATACCAGCTTTGTTTAATTTTTTCATGGCGATATGGAAATTATTGGGGGCGATTTTTTGAATGTTACTCGCGATGATACGGGTTGCGAGTACTTCGTAATCAGTATCCTTTGTAATCATGCCAATACATATTTCAGCAGAGAGAGTGTCTATTTCCTGTGTAGTTATACCTTCATGCATCGACGAAAATACCTGCTGAGCAATCATGGATGCGTCAACACCGTCAGATAATTCATACGGATCGTTCATGAGTTTTGTGATCCTGTTGGTGACCTTATCGAATTTTACGTCTTCAACATGACCGGAACGTTTGATAACTTTCATACTAAGAATAATACTATCCTATTTTTTAATTACATTTGAAGTCTTCACTTCGAACTGGCACGGGACCCACTGTCTCAGCATATCGATTGGGCTGAAGAAAACTCGTATTCACAAAAAAGGGGCCAGCCTCACCCGCCTTGGAGACGGGTGGGTAAGAACCTATAAAACAACCTGGGGCGGTGCATTCAGGTTTTTTGTACTCACATGCTTGAGTGGCATACGCTTCATCGAAGTCAGCTGCGGCTATCATTTATACTTTACACATACTTTTTTTCCTGGATTATATTAAATGTGTGACGCCCTTCATTTAAATTCCATGAAGCAGACGACCACCCCACTCAACACGCTATTTTTTTCGGAATTCAATCGTAACTTACTCCAGAAAGCTATTCGTCAGACGTTCAAGAATAAGACTGGCGTTTCTATAGATTACCAAAACCCAGACGATTTATACGCTATCATGCGCAATGTTTTCATAAACAACGCTAGCAACCACACGACCAATATTAATGAACAAGTCAAGTTCATGAACGGTGTAGTAATTAAGACTGCTCTCTCACAGGTCCAGTCCGGAGTTGCACAGTATCTGGGTTACATTCGTGATATAGATACTCTAGCCGTACCACCCATCGCACCAGCGAATACGAGCACTTTTGGTCTTAAACTTGATAAAAATGAAAAGATAGGTGTATAAAGGTATGGTGTGTTTTTACTGTAAGATGGCGTCATTAAATTACTATAAAAGTGAGACGGAAAAAATCTGTAAATCTAAAGGGTGGGACCGCGCCGAAATCAATACAGTGTGGCTCTTACTCACGGAAGAATTTGGTGAACTCGCATCTGCTATACGACAGTCAAAGAAGATGTTCAAGAAAACCAATATCAAGAAAGAAAAGGGTATTGATATTATGATGGAAATGGGGGATGTTTTCAGTTATTTATTCCAGTTAGCACACATGCTAGATATTGACCTAGATAAAATGTGGATGGAACATGGGAAAAAAATGACACACAAAAAATATATCTCGTGATATTATAAATGAGCAAGTACATGCTCGACGATGAGGATAGTATTGATAAAATAAATCCATATGTTCAGCATACGTTTTCATTACCAGGGGCGATAGGTAAACCTCATCCATTCGAAGAATATCAAGAGCCGAACGAGCCCGACGTTGAACTATTAAATGATAATACGCGCATATGTGAAACGGGTATAACTTCCGGTGACAAGGTGATTGATACATGTCGCCCGTCTAAAGTTAAGTGCCACTTATCTAGACCCCTCATACCAGGAAGGAATATAGATATGGGTGTGAATGAGAAAACATTGTTGAGTTTTGAAACGGTGAATAACGTTGTACAGGATGTGAAAAAGATTGCGAAGACTATGAAGACATTAGATGTATTCACGATCATACTGATAATTCTTATAATCCTAACTCTATCTTTTGTAAGACGTTGAATAGATTATCAAGGCGTCGTTCATTGCGACAATTTTGAATAACTTCTGGAAACGTTTTGAGACAGAATTCACGTATATACGCCTTTTGCCAGGCGCACGCGGTGTTAATATATGAAGGTGTGAATGTTGGATCTATAATTCGCACTGCGTTCATTATACGTATAAGTGACTGTATATTATAGTTCGAACATAGCACATTATCCAATTCGATCAGTGCCAGCTGTCTCCTGACTGTGATCGTCTTCTTTACCATCGTATTTAAAAAGTCGTCATAACGATGATCACCATCCTTGTATTCAATATCAGTCCATTCCCCGATTGAATCCGTCTCGAAGTGCCCGGGTATCATTACATACCCCTTCCCTTCGATATATCTCGAATATTTTACTTCCACACACTTTACACCTCGTTTATTCGTAAAAACTGATGCACTTTTAACGAATGAAGGCATTATGTAAAAATCTAATTGTTTCTCTAAGTGGTTTAATCATATTTTTAACCTAAGTCGTTCTTTAATATTTTGGAAAGTAGAATGTTTTCATCAATAGCCAATAACACATTTTCTTACATCCTCACACAGGATGAGTTTAGAAATGCGCTACCGGAACGTATAAGACCTTCACGCATCAAGCTCACGACAATCACGATGATATCTTCATTCTCAAAACCAATCGACGTCGGTGATATTCGTGAAGTGTTCGAAGAAATCCGAGATATCAAACTTCACAGGGAAAATGTAAACAACACTCCTATCATCTGGAGTGTTAAGTCGACAACGTTCTATAATCAGATTACATTAACATATGACGACGGACACAGTATAAAATCTATTAAGATTTTTCCAAATGGTAGTATTCAGGTTGCAGGTTGTGAAGATATATTTAACTGTAGGTATATCATATCCGGTCTCGTTTATATTCTACAGTCATTTGATAAAGATATCATACCCCCAGCAGAAACGTTCCGCGTTGTCATGATAAATTCGAACTTTAGTTTGAATTATAACATCAATCTTATGAAAACGACACAACACTTTGAAAACTATGCAGATGTTTTTAAAGTTTCTTTTGAACCAGATCGGTATTCAGCCGTTAAAATAAAATTCAAACCAGCTGAAGATATGAAAGAAATCACGACGAGTATTTTTGGAACTGGTAAAATCATCATCACGGGAGCGGAAACCCTCAAAGAAATCGCGTTCGCGTACAATATTATTAACCAGCACATCAATGATTGTCCAGGTATCAGGGTGTCTAAAGCACAAGTATGTGACAAATTTGACGAGTATTTTGGGTATAAAATAGACAAGGTGATTGAGAGAATTCAGGAACTTGGGTTCAAGAGTTGGACCAATACTATCACGAACCGACAAATTAATTTCTAATTGTAATATAAATGTCTCAGCGACTTGGTATGGCCGATGGCAGATGTCATACGATTAACAACTCGACAATGCTCTACGATAACTACCTAAAGGCTAAGCACGGCATCGCCCCCGAAGATAATTATTCTTTCCGCAAGTTACTTCAACAGAAGGGACCCGAACTTCACGAACTCCCTAAACCCTTAAACGATGGAAGCCCTTGTGGTTTGTGTGACTCCACGATGGACCTTTCTGAAATTAACTGAGTAAAAAGTATGAAAATAAAGTCATAATAACTGTATGGGTGTTTCGTCAGAATGCACAACGTGTGCAATATGTCTCAATCCAGTGAGAGAAACAAGACAAAACCCAGCACTTCGGTGTGGTCATGTATTTCACTCCCACTGTATAGAGGATTGGAAATCTAGAGGTAAGCAGACATGTCCAGTGTGTAGAAAGATTTTCGATGGAAGTAACTTCAGGGTTACCGTAACCATACAAAATTTGATTCACGACTCGAATGTTATTACACAGGTAGATGATGCATATATATTTGACACACTAGACGCATTTTTTGATATCAACCATGTAGATGAACTGGAAAGCTTACTTTCGGATTTTGGGGTGAGTATGTCCAACCTTAATCCCATTATTTTTAACACAGAATGAGCTACAATACTTATTATAGTTCAATCCATTGTAATTCCTAGATATCTTTCTCGGATCGGTAATTAGTTTACCAGATGCTCCTACCACAAGGGGACCTGTAGCCCACCCACGTTTATGACTAAAAAAATCTGCCTTGAACGTGATCACTTTACCCGGTTTTAAGATGGGTGCCGACCGCTTGACACGCGACGTGGGTACTTTGAAAAATGTAGCGATACTCTCATGTGTGTCACCCTTTTTCACTTTATATTCAGTTTTACTATGCTGCTTATAAAAATGAAAGTCTCCCTGGCATAGATAATTGTTCTTCTTGCATGTAGCTACGAAAAGCATCACCTTGTAATATGAAGGTTTACATTTCGTACCAGCTTTAACCATGTATACCTTTTTAGGATTGTCGGATACCACCAATTTTGGTATTTTCCCACAATTAACATACTTACCAGAACTTGTCAATTTCGCGCGCTCCCCAGGTTGACTTTTCCATCCACGATATCTTTGATAGTCGTTCATAGCATAGGCGTAGCAATTATTATTATTTTTCCCAACTTTACCACCCCACCTTTTAGTCGTGAATATATGCTCAGACCCATTCGTCGGAGGTGTCTTACTCATTATATATATGACAGAAAAAAATCTATATACATAGTAAATGATTAAGGATATTGTAAAGGCTAAGACGAACGAGGACGCGCTCATTGAAATATTAATGATCGTTCTTTCGATTCTTGTGACTACCTTCGTACTTCGTTTCACGTGGAACAACTCCCTCAGTAAGCATATTTCGATTTTGAAACCCCTGAACACATTCCTTGATGCGCTTCTTCTCTCTATTTCTATTCAAGTCGTCCGTGGCATTTAAACCTCTTTGAACCCTACAACCTTCTCACCGGATGTATGAATCATCGTAGGAAACCCTTCGATGCCATCACACTCCCCGTTGTCACAGTCAACGAATGTGAAGGGTTTATCCTTACTCTTCATGTAATCGAGCTGTTTACGAGTCCATCCGCAGCCCATGGATCCGTAGATAGTCCATTCTCCTGAGTCAGAATCACTTGGCATGGTATCTACAGATACCTTAAACGCGTTTTTATTTTCCATCGTCATGAAAATTCGCGCATTTATGATCAGTAGTGTGATGAGTGCGAGCATGTTTTATAATACAGACAGAGATTTTAATATTTATGAAATATAAGAATGAACGACATAAAATCATCTGTCCAGCGCACGATGATCAATTCACCCTGCTCAACTAAGATGAACAAATTCAAGAATGTTCGTGTGATAGGTAAAGGTGAACATGGGACAGTGTATCATGCATGTTTAAACGATGCATGTAAGAAGAAATTCGCCGTCAAGGTGTCAAAAGAGAACTTGACGGCAGAACATAATCTCACTAAAAAATTCATAAACATGACTGGTAAAAATACAGCCGCTGATGTATACACCCTTGAGAAATGTAAGAGTGATACTCGTTTGTATTCTGAATTTTTAGAGGGACAATCTTTTGGAAAACTGTTACCTAAATTAAATAAAGACCCTAAGAAAATCAGGTCAATCGTCATACAGGTTTTAAAAATACTTAACACCCTGCATGAAAAAAATTCGACTTTCAGACACAACGATCTTCACCTTGACAACATTTTTATAACAGCTGGTGGCAAGGTTCGTATTATAGATTTTGGTTTAGGTTTTAGCAGTTCCATAAAAAATCCAGAAGTCAACAATAGCAATGGCTACCTTGTACCATACGGTATATACAGGGGTAATCCTAAAATGTACGATGTACATTTCTTTTTAAACAGTCTATTTAATCATAAAAAACATTTGGATGATAGCACACGGAAATTTATAGAAGATGTCATACCAGATAAATACTTGGGTGTGAACGGTACCCATATTTATGCTGCTCGTTTAAAGCCACTCAAGGCTGGAAATAATTTATCTGATTTACCAACGTACACCAGGTTATTTAACCATCCTTACATCAAGGGTTCTGCACTTTCCGGTATATTCAAAACATTACCGAAACCAGTTCTAAAATCTAATCCGGTAATTATAAAGAAAAAAAATAAGACACCGTCATCGGAGAGTATGTCCGCGAAAATACGCAGAGCTACAGAAGCGTACAAGAAGTCTAAACAGACTACTCAGAAAAAAAGACCAGGTGTTACCGCTAAAAAAGCAACCCCCCCCAAAGTCGCGACTAAGGCGAAAAGTCCCGAGAGTGATAATGAGACACTCGCGAGTATGAAAAGGCGACTCACGAAAACACGCGCCAAACCTTCAACAATGGGTAAAGTGTCGCCTTCATTCGTGAAATCTTTCATGAAAAATATGGCTCAACCTAAGACAAACTTACGCAATAGAAACATTTAAAGACATTGTTCATTTTTAAGTAATGGAATGTTGCGAAGTCTGTTGTGAAAAGATTAACAATTCAAATCACAAAAAGGTTGAGTGCCCCTTTTGTGATTTAAAATCCTGTCGCTCATGTAGCCAAAAATACTTGTTATCGACTATGGAAGACCCCCACTGCATGGGATGTAAACACGAACATAATAGAGAACTCGTAGATACATATTGCTCAGCCGTCTTTAGGAATGTGCATTATAGAAAACATCGTGAGAATGTTTTATTTGAACGTGAAAAGGCTCGTTTACCAGAAACACAACCATACGTAATACGGGAATTGAAAAGGCGCACTTTACGAACATCTTATGTGTATCTATACTTCATACTCGGAAAGATCGACTATATACACGACCTATCTGAAGACGTGAAATTGGCTTTACGTGAAGAAATCAGAAAGGCTATCACGAGTATATACGAAGAACTTCATGGCATGGCAGATGTAATCAATAATCATGTGTATACACAAGCATGTCTTAACAATGACTGCAATGGTTTTTTAGATGAAAATTACGCATGTGGGATATGTACTATGACTTTTTGCAATAAGTGTCACGAAAAAATGTCATCGACACATAAATGTAATAAAGATACTGTAAAAACCGTGAAGCTCATAAAAAAGGATACGCGATCATGTCCGAAGTGTGGTGTGTTAATTCATAAACTAGAGGGGTGTGCGCAAATATGGTGTACACAATGTCAAACAGCATTCGACTGGAAGACGGGGCGGATAGAAACTGGTCGAATACATAATCCGCATTATTTCGAATTTAAGAAGCGTAGTCGTGAACATGGTGACATTCCGTGTGGTGGTAGACCATCGCATCGCGAACTAGTCGAAATGAACGCCCCCGATGTGATACTATTGATTTCTTTGGAAATGCTTCGGTTGGATTATGATAATACGTATAGATTTGGTTTTCTATATGAAGATAACCGGTATTTGCGAATGAAGTTTCTTCTCAACGAAATAACTGAAACTGAAATGAAACGCGAATTACAATTTAGGGATAAATACAACTCAAAAACGCGTGATGTGAGAGATATCTACACCATGTACACAGATACTGCGGGAGATTTGCTGAGGCAATATGTATTAGACATGTCCAGTGAAGATGCTATAATAAACGAATTACTCGAATTGACGGATTATACGAATGCAGTCATCGAGCGAATACGAAAAAGGTATAGAACGAGAACACCTCCTAATATAATCTTATGAATATATATGGTTATATTTATACTAATTTCATTTGTACTTTTATGCATTTTTCTTCGACCTAAATATCAGGAACCTTTTGTATTACGAAACGTCTTTACAGATAAGACATGCGATCACATTATCGAACTCGCGTCTAATAACTTGAAACCATCAACAATAGCGTTAGGTAAGTCGGTTGATGTTACAAAACGCAAGAGTGAGACGGCATGGTTGGACCCAGGTAAATCTGAAGTGGTTGGAAAGATGATGGAAAAATGCGTCTCGTTTACCGATAGACAGTTTGACAATGCAGAGTATTTACAGGTACTCAAGTACAAACCGGGTGGGTTTTATGAACCCCATCAGGATGCATTCCAGAATGAGGAAAATCCACGTGTATACACGTGTATAGTAGCACTCAATGACCAATACGAAGGTGGTGAAACGTCCTTCCCGGTGTTGGGTAAAGAATATAAACTCAATAAAGGTGATGTGCTACTCTTCAACACACTCGACGATTGGGGGTTCATGACAAGTAAAGCAATCCATGGTGGAAAGCCCGTGATATCAGGTGAAAAATGGATATGCAATCTTTGGATACATAGATATCCATACAAACTCTCGTAATCAAAGTTTGATAAGTTCGGATGCATTCTTTAATTTCATAAAGATGACATCATCACATTCACCACCCTTCATCGTCATCTGCACCTCCCCGCACACTGTTCCAGATTTCTTATACCTATCACATGCAATTTCAGTTCTCTTCGCGATATCCATATTCTGACTATAGCCTATAAATGTGCGGTCAACATCACCATCCTTCTTGTCCGTAGCTTCAACCGTGACTTTCCAACAATAACTACCGAAATCCCATCTATTAGGTGTATCGATTGGTGGAGGTGAATCGGCTACGTATGCATTTCTACGCGCCCTTATACGTCTACCGGTTATCGCGAGTATAGGACTGTATAAACAGCTCAGCATTGATATACATATCCGGTAAACTTTTATATATGTTTATATAAATGAATATTCAGGATAAAGCGCCGTTCTTGTCAGGTGTGTTTGGGCATCTTATATTTCAGATGTTCATTATGTTCAGGGCACTTGAAGCGACAGTTAACAACGCCTCTTTTAGTGAATTCGCTGCGAATAACAACCTATTTCTCACACTTGGTAACTTAGGACTTTTCATGGCGTTGATTTTTATAAAGATGGGGTTACCTTACAAACTTACCCTGTTTACCCTAATGTCGTTTACTACGGGTATGCTCATGCATAAGATTAAGGACATGAAAGAGGCTTTACTTGAAACGATCGCCATTTTTATAGCCATGTTGTTCGCCGGTATCGCTACAGTCAAGCTCGGTTACGATTTATCAACACTTGGTATCGTTCTCATATTTTCGCTGATTGCACTCATTTTCGCGCGACTTCTTTCTCCGGGTAAGAAAAAGTATACGAAGATCGCCACTCTTATCTTCGCGTTATTCATAGTCTACGACACGAACAAGATATTACAGAGAAATTATGGTGGAGATTTTGTAAATGCGTCTCTAGATTACTTTACAGATATCATTAATTTACTCTCGATCACTTCAGAGGAGGCTTAAGTCGGATGATGACGTCACTATTTTTAAGATGAACATCTTTTTTCTATCCCTGATCCCAAGAGAAATTGCGGAACTCTCTTGCGATCAACATGTGATCAAGATCCAACTCGAAATATGCCAAATGCTATACACGGCATGGTTTTATGCCGACCAAGAAGAGTATGTACGAGAAAACGCCCCATACACTAAGAACGGATCACAGCGCGGATACAAAGCTGCGCATAAGAAACATCCCATGACAATGTGGATTTCTTCAAGTCTTCAAAATTATATGTATGCGTGTGAAATCGGTCTCGAACTCGCGAAAGAGTATACTAGACGATTTGGAAAAGTGCATACTTGTGAACATCATCTCATTTGGTTACGTGATAATACCCCTTCTCATTTTGATCAACACGTGAGTGAAACGGCGTATTATTCAATTCAAGGTATTCCTGAATGCATGCCTGAGAGTTATAGGACACCTGACGTGACCGAGGCGTATCGTAAATATTACGTGGCAGAAAAAAGTGCATTCGCACGGTATAAGACAAAAGTACCTGATTTCATATCTGCGTAGTATACGATGTATGTCGTATACTACAAAGATGATGCCCCCGACAGGATTCGAACCTGCGACCACTAGCTTACAAAGCTAGCGCTCTACCAACTGAGCTACAGGGGCGGATCCTTCCTACCTGATTCGAACAGGTGACAAATGGAACTACAGTCCACTGCTCTACCAACTGAGCTAAGGAAGGGTAAGCTCCCACCAAGACTTGAACTTGGGGTGGTGGATTCAAAGTCCACAGTGTTGACCAACTACACCATAGGAGCGACTGCTAAGAGTGGGGTTCGAACCCACGCGTGCAAAGCACAGGCGATCTTAAGTCGCACCCCTTAGACCAACTCGGGCATCTTAGCTTAACTGTCTAGTGTATTTACTATGTTGTAATTCTTTAATATACTAATCCATCTTCGCATCGGGATTAATCATCTTCTGAAGTTCAAATAGTTTAACAGACATGAAAAATTTAGCTTTCGCATGGAATTCACTTTTCGGTTCTGTAAAAAATAGAATGGCCGCGGCCATAAATATACTCATGATGAGTAGTATCAGTAGTTTGCCTATCATTTATATAGTATTAGAAAAAATTACACTTCGATCTCACCTCGATCAATCAACTTCTTACGGTTGATCATGTGAAGACCCTCTACTTCCGCCTTATTCTGAGCATTGTAAGGTACGGCATACCCTTCATCGCATAGCCACTTGTTTACATTCGTCCATACACCATCCTCAGAGACCCAAACTTCTCCGAGGACGCGACCAAACTTACCTCTCGAGTCCGCCTCTGGGCATCTGAGCTCGATTTCAATATCATCCTTCTCAGACGCGACAGCCTTCAAACACCACTCCTTCAACTTCTTCTTTGAGAGGAGACCAAACTTCTTCTCCTCCTTATCCGATGTGCGCGACTCGGGTGTATCAATACCCAAGAGACGAACGCGCTGTTTCGTACATACATCAAAGCCAAGATCAATGGCAACATCAATGGTATCGCCATCTACGACCTTTTCGAGAGAGGAGATGCGGTAAATGAAAGTACAAGGTTCGACGTTGTAGGTAGACATCTTATACAGTTGTATATACACAATTCTTTATATTCGGATATGAAATTTAGGTTTTGTGCGACCATCATAAGCATTTACAAGCCCAGATGAGAGCATCTTTTCATTTACCGACATTGTATCTCCTTTATGCCTATATACCGTAACTAGAGTTCGTCCATATTTATCGTTTTTACCGCATTTTATCCAAACCAAACCATTTACCTTATTTCTACATAAAAACGGGTTCCATCGTTCGAAGGGTGCGCGGTCGTCAAAGCCACATTCTTGTTTGAACGTATCGCGTGCGAGTTTTGCTACATATACGTGGTCATTTCGACGTGACATAGATAATACAGGTTTCATCTCCGGTGAATCGTATCCGAGTGTTCGAAAAGTGAATTTAAGCACGCGCCCGTGCTTAATGATAGCAGCTCTAAAAGTGTCTCCGTCGTAAACACTTGTAATTTTTGCGTACCCTTCATAGTTATTCAAACTAAAAACAGGAAACGAATCATCGATTCCTGATAATACCCGCTTTGAGAAACATGAAAACATGTTCATATATTGTTTAAAGATATTATTCTCTTTATACAGTATACGAGGATGTTATGTATTTGTCACACACCACAAGATTATTATAAACAGCGATTAGCTAAGACACGCGAAAATGTACTCAATCACATTTACAAAAATACGCCTACATCGACACCATCAAGAATACCGGATAATACGAGACTTCGTCTACGCTTTAAAGAAGCGGTACAAGAAGCTCATGAGATATGTGATAAAGATAAAACATCCATTGCGTGTTATATCGCATGGGATGAGGTGGATGAATTAGAAGATTCTATGCTACGTCTATACCCTGATATAAGGTGATTTCCGGAGGTTCTTCTTCGTACGTATAGTACATAATCGATACCCCATACAAATTCATTAGATCTTTGTTAACATTTTCATTTATTTGTCGTTTCCAATTTTTCATAGTCGTTTGAAAATACTCGAGACCGTCATCAGAGAATACGCATATACGCATGAAAGGTGTAGAACGAAGATTTCTCATGTACATGTTAATGGATGCAGGTAAAGGTAGTGCAAAATCATATGTGGATTGTAGGATGTCAATGACATAATATCCATGCGAGTCGCATATGATATTAACCTGCATTTCCGGAAACCCTTTTATGTATGCTTCAAAATCAGCATTGCTAGGAAGTGTAGCGAAAATAGGTGTACTCTGACAAGTGACATCTTCACTATGCCCTATTCCGGGGTGTGTATGATATGAAATTTCAGAGTACCAGACTTTTGTAATGTCATCAATGTCAACGCAGTTCCGTTTCTTAGAAGTCACTATACTTGGTTTACTGAATACATTATTACCCATGTATTTCACATTTCCAGCATACTCCCACTGTTTAACAGAAGATAATTTACTAACTTCTTTTAAATCCTGGACAACTCGCCGAGATAATTTCACGCGTGTCCTTTTTATAGCCATAGAAGGTGTCAGGACATTAACCTTCATACACTACCTTTGGTACAATATACAACTATTTTTAAGTGTTATCGTTTTTTCCTCGTTTTTTTCTTTGTCGTCACACCCATCGTCATCGTAAGTTTAGGTGGTGTTTTTGTATTCTTTTTAGTGACACGTTTACCAGTTACATTTGAAAACAGTGTAGGGTTATTTAAGAACGCTACACGACCGGCTATATTCACATTTTGATCACGGAATTTTTGTATATTCACAGTTTCGTTTAACAGTGCCGGAATTGCTTGTGCGAAATCTAAGTGAAATGTTGTACATACGCCACGGGTATTATTAGCCTGTAAATTAGGGCCGGTATAATATCTCGTAATGGTGTTATCGAATACGCTCCCGAACATCTTTTTCATATTTGGTAATATACGGTTTCGTAATATACTACCGAACCCATTCCTGTTCATCGCATTACGTCCATGTGGATCAAACACCCATATACGTGGTTCTGGATTACCAGTATCCATTAGAACATTAATCGCATGACCCATAGTCGGGTTGTTCCGTTTAGTGATACTGATTAAAAAATAATGAATACTTCCCGGTGGCGCATTAAGAGTGGGAACCGTTGTCCCGTTATTCTTGAATTGTATTTTAGGCTTCATATTTAACAACTGTTCGGATGTATTCACAACAATACCTTTATTCATACTATCGTCATATTCTAAATACCTTACACGTATCCTCTTATCCTTATAACGTACGCCGTCTAGACGCGATCTCAATTCGTCGATATACCTGATATACCCCGGTCTTGTGCAAGACATACCCAAATTTCGTGGTAATTGGGGTATTGATCTTACAACCTTGGAAGTTTTTACAACTTTCATTGGTCCTGGGCTAAAGTTGATATTCGTCGACCTATTGGGTTTATTACGTTTCCGTGTCTCCTGTGACATCTTATTTTATACCTAGAAATTATCTTGTTTTTGTAATTTTCATTTGAGTAGAACGCCCCTTCACGTTCTTGGGATCGATCTTATTTCCATTTCGTTTAGGATTGAACGACTTTTTGTGTTCAGCCCAATATTCTGGAGCACCTACTTTGAAATTTTTATGTAATTTCGCTTTGTACCAGAAAACACAATCCTCTATTCTATTTGATTTGGAGGTGTTATCTAGCACTAAGCATTCGTAGTTTTCAGTACATGTATCCATCACCTTATTAAACATGTCAAACGTGGGAAAGATTCCGAAAAACGATTTGTACAATTTTTCGCGATTCTGGATGATATTTTCCCTGAGAATAAACACATAGTCAACGTTTGCGCGAAGAGCGGGTGGTAAATCCATACAATATTGCATCGTAAGCATGAAGAATATTTTCCAGTGACGACCATTCATAAAACATTGACGTATGCATGTATCACGCATGAATTTATTGTCGTACATACAATCATCCAAAAGTAAAAACGCACCACAGTTTGTTTTACCAGCGCCTACAAGTCGTCTCTGGCGTTCCATAACACGTTCTATAGCTTCTCTGTCGTAATCACCGTAGATGAATAGATCTGGGATATATTTCTGATAATAATGATTACCTTCCTCAGTCGCCGACAGTACGATCCCTGCTGGTAGATGTTTTTTATGCCACAGGATGTCCGTCACGAGCGTGGACTTACCTGTATTACGTTTACCAATAAACACGAGGACTTTGTCATCAGCCATTGTCTCGGGATTAAATTTTCTTAACCGCAAATCCATCTATAATACCGCCCCGTTTTATTTCATAAAATTTTACTCACATGTAATAAGAATGGCAGGTCGCATACAACTTGCTGTCACGGGTATCCAGGATCAGTGGCTTACTGGGGAACCGCAGTTCTCATATTTCGTAACATTGTTCAAGAGACATACCCGCTTCTCTACAGAATCAGTGGAGATGCCATTCACTGGTGATAATTCGTTTGGAAGTTCCGTAGAATGTCGTATACCTACTAATATCGGTGATCTCATACGAGGGATGATTCTGAAAGTTAAACTTGGAAACCTCACTCCTCACGAAACAGGTAGTGTCCCGTCTTATAGGTATTATTACAACATACCAGTAGGTAAGAGTATCATAAAGTATGCCGACCTGGTGATAGGTGGTCAGATCATCGAGAGACTTACTGGGGATTATATCTACATGTATGATCAGTTACATAGTAATAAGGATGACACAGATTCGGGTGGGTCGCTCTATTTCATGAATGGTCATAATGAGACGTTGACTGTCTCTGATAGTTATAATACATTCTACGTCAACCTACCATTTTATTTTCATAGGAACCCGAGTTTAGCAATTCCCGTATGCGCACTCACGAAACAACTTGTAGAAGTTCGCATAACATTCAGGGATATAGATGATGATGTATCATTTAAATACACGATACCGTCAAATGGACAGGTGACCAGGGAAAAAACCACTGAAGGTTCTATTAAGAGTGCCTCGCTCATAACTGATTTCTATTTCATCACAGAAGATGAAAAAAACTTCTTACTCACGCGTCCGATGGAATACGTAATTACCCAATTACAAAAATCGACCATACAATTCAAACAAGGAGAACTCAAAAAATCTGCATTGTTGAAATTCACAAATCCAGTCAAAGAACTCATGTTTCTCGCGAAGGAAGAGACTGGACCAAATGTTAGTGGTGGATACACGAATATCATCCCC
>Ga0208547_1001137_pt1 | contig 14879 bp, 9 predicted proteins | sample DEB08_DNA_5_FD_185501 | JGI IMG/M metagenome (GOLD analysis project Ga0208547, IMG submission 185501) | Aqueous microbial communities from the Delaware River and Bay under freshwater to marine salinity gradient to study organic matter... | ecosystem: Environmental > Aquatic > Marine > Coastal ...
TTATAAGCCCTTGACCGTCAAAAACATGGTTTACAAGGACAACCCACTGCTCGCCCTCATGCCTAAGTATGAGCGGTTCGGCGGTGAGAACATGCCTGTTCCAGTTCAGTATGGTATCGCAAACCGACGCTCTGCTGATTTCTCAACCGGTCAAGGCCTGAACACTGCAACTGAGCTTGCACGGTTCGTCCTTACTCGTGTGAAGGATTACTCTTTCGCGAGCATCACCGGCGAAACCATTAAGGCCACTGAAGGCGCAGCGGATGCGTTCCTTAAGTATGCAACTCTTGAAATCGACGGCGCTATCCAATCGCTTACTCGGTCTCTTGCGGTTTCTATGTATGCCGATGGCTCTGGTTCACTTGGTACTGCTAACGTATCAGGAGCCACCTTGACCATGCTTAAGCCTGATCAAATCACCAACATCGAAGTTGGTATGGAGCTCAACTGCGCAGCAACAGCAACAGGCGCGATTCGCGCAGGTACAACCATGGTTGTGCAAACTGTTGATCGTGACGCAGGCACTTTTACCGTAGATAACGCTGGTTCGTTTACTAACGGCGATACTCTCTTCCAACGTGGCGATGCGCAAAACGGTGGTTCTGCTAAAAAGGTTTCTGGCCTCGAAGCATGGCTTCCAGCAACCGCGCCATCTTCAACTCTTTTCTTTAGTCAAGACCGAAGCAAAGATGCGACTCGACTTGGCGGTATCCGTTTCGACGGCTCTGCTCAGCCAATCGAAGAAGCGCTTATCGGTGCAGCTAGCCGCCTCGCTCGCGAAGGTGGATCACCTAGCCACTGCTTTATGAACTTTGCAAACTTTGCAAACCTTGAGAAAGCTCTTGGTTCAAAGGTTGTTTACGACAAAGTAAGCAGCGACGACGCTGATATTGGCTTCCAGTCCCTGACCATCATCGGGCCAAAAGGACCAATCCAAATTGTTGCTGACCAGAACTGCACTCCTGACGTTGCATACTTGCTCCAGATGGATACCTGGACTCTTAACAGCCTTGGCGCTGCTCCACACATTCTTGACCTTGATGGCAACCGTATGCTTCGCGAAGCATCTGCGGACGCTTACGAGGTTCGAGTTGGTTTCTACGGAAACATTGGCTGCACCGCACCTGGCTACAACGCTCGCGTTAAGCTAGCATAAGGAGATTAGTACAATGGCAAGTCAATCATTTTTCGATCTAGAGCACGCTAACCGAGACGTAAAAATTATCTCAGGCCGAATTGATGTTGGTGCGACAGGAGCTCCGACTATCAAATTCGGATTAGGGTTCTCGATCGCGAGAGTTTCAGCGGCTTTGTACGAGCTGACCTTAGATAAATCCTACACAGGCCTCGTTGCCGTGTCTGCGTGTCACTTCAATCTGACCGGTGGTAGTGATGAGTATCGTTTTGTTGTGACCGCTGAGGATGTTTCGACAGCGACTCCTAATGTTCGACTCAATGCGATCACCACAGCAGGCGGTGCTACCACAGACATTCCTGACGGGGATGACTTCAGCTTCACACTTGTCCTCCTGGATGGCGAAGTAAGCTAAGGAGGTAAGTAATGGCTAACAGAACTTTTTTCGGCGTACAGGCTGTCAACCGCGAGTTGAAAATCCTGTCTTTCGCCGCAAAGGTAACAGGCACCGGCGCTACTGCTGATGTGGCTTTGTACCAAGGGAATTCGGATCAACCGCTTTCCATTGGTGCGACTGCAGAGGCAGACACGACCGGAACAACTGTAACAATCACTTTGTCAGATAACTACGAGGCGCTCTTGGGTGCTTTCTACACTGCTAAGAATGCGGCTGCTCCGACACATGTTGTTGGGGTGACTGATGCGGTGGCGTCTGGCACCGTGACGCTTACTCTTAATACTGGACCTGCTCAGAATGACGAGTTCTATGTAACTCTACTTCTGAAGAACACGAGTGTTGCACGATGATGCAGGAGCAAGAACCTAAAAAGGGGATTGCTGCCATCATCTTAGGCAAGCGTGACGAGGAGTCGGGAGGCTCTGACGAATCCCAACTTCAGGAAGCCACTGAAGATGCGGGAAGGCGCATGATGAGTGCGTTTAAGAGCGATGATCCTAAAGAGTTCATTGATGCTCTTAATGATTACTTAGACATGCGTGAGTAGGGGGGCTAGGCATGGCGACGTACACAGAATCTGATTTACGGACTCGTGCGCGTCGCCGCGCCGATATGGAAAATAGCACCTTCGTCACAGACGATGAAATCAGAGACTACCTCAACAGTAGCATCTCTGAGCTTCATGACATGATGGTGAAGAGCTATGAGGATTATTTTGTCTCTGAGCAAACGTATACCATCCCTCTTGCGACCGGGGGTGGTAGCCTGCCAGATGACTTTTATAAGGCCTTGGGCGTTGATTATAATTCGGGTGGAATTACTTCGACGCTCAAGGCTTATTCCTTCACTGAGCGCAACGTCTACAACACACCTTATGCCGTAATCGATAGGTTGGCTGAGCCAATGTACAAGATTGAAGGCAACAAGATTAAGGTGATTCCTACCAACTCACAGTCTGGCACGATTACCCTTTACTACGTGCCAAGCCCTGCGCAGTTCTCTAGCACTGTGTCGGAGATAGAGAATGTGATCCCTGGGTTTGAGGAATATATCGTTGTAGCTACAGCGATCCGTATGCTTATGAAGGAAGAGTCTGACGTATCAACACTTGAGCGTGAGCGTCAGCAATTGGCTAGTCGTATTATTCGGGCCATCAGCCCGCGTGATGCGAGTGGCTCTTACGCTATCCGCGACGTGCGCAAAGGCCGGTACAGAGACGACTTTATTCTTCGCTATTAGAGGTAGGTTATGGCTAGGTTTTCCAGTCGATATCATCAGAGCGAAGAGACGACCGACCTGCAAAGCTCCGTAGAAGAGTTTGCACATCAAATCGAAAAGCTACCATTTATTGATGGCGTCCTTGTAAAAGAGCAAAGACTGCGCCCTCAGGCGCTATTGCTTAACGAAGTAAAAGTAGGTCATTCCCTTGGAAGAGTTGCCACTGGGTATATAATCCTAAGAAACTCTGAAAACGCTACGGTGTATGATGGCCGTGGTGGTTTAGGCGATGCTACAGATCATATAAAGCTAAGGGCGACTGCTGAAACCACTGTTACTCTTTGGGTGTTTTAATGGCTCTGCAAAAGAAAACTGTTTCGTTCCCTATCCTGCAAGGCTCAGACGAGAAGTCATCTTTGCCTTACTCAGAGCCAGGATCCATCCAAGACTCAGACCAAACATCCTACCAGAAAACAGGTGAAGTGGTTAAGCGAAAAGGTTTTGATAACTTTCGCAATTCGTCATCCACTGTTGGGGATTCACCAATACCACTCTTGGCGCCGGATACAAAAGCAGGGCAACGACTCTATAAGTTCAGAGACTCTCTTGCGCTTGCTGATGGTCAAATGCTTTACACCAAGGTCGGTAATGGTAACATGAAAGCCATTGATAGGTTGCTTAACTGCACCTACAAGAACCAACCAACATACACCCCTTCAAACAAAAAAGTTGGTCGTGTCAATTTGATACGGAGAACCATTAACTCAATCGAATACGATATTTTTTCCTGGGTTCAAACTGCGCCTGCAAGAGCAGCATCAAATGACACGTTTCAAGTGATGATGGCGGTCAAAGAAGTTGCGAGTGGCACTTTTTTCCGAGACCCTGTTGAAATTATGTCGTTTAACCGTGCTGTTTCGAGTTCAAACTTTATAGATGAAATATCAACCATGCCATCTGTTCATATGGTTGAGAGCAACGTTGGCAAAATTTATGTTGTAACAAGCTGGACGAATACGACTTTCAGTAATCATGAAGTCCGATGCCAGGAGTTTAACTTTTCTTCAGGTATACCTGTTTTGACCGGAGCGACCAGCGTCAATCTTGCAAACACAGTGGGTACAAGCTTAGCCGTGCATCCTGGTGTTCCTTCAATTTCGGTGGATGTAAACACAGATAAGACCCACATGTATGTGCTTATCTATGATCCAGCACCAGGCCTAGCCGTCACAGTCACCAACGCGGTAATTCTGTACAGGTATGAGTTTTCTTCTTTTGCGACTCCGTGGAACGCATCTAACCTCATAGACGTAACACAGATATCAGGCGTCGCCACAAGCACAGACGTAAGTATATCTCAAACAATAGGTTTCGGCGGAGGCGGGTTTATCTCTCCAGTTGTAAGGTATAGCGATCCAGGTAACGACATTGAATCGAGCGGGCATCCTATTATGGTGGCTTTTACTCGTATTGTGTCAGGGACATCTGGCGCAACTTCTAGATACGAAATTGCCTACAGGTTTGTAGAAGCAGATTTAGGTGGTTTTGCATCAACTGTTCCCCTTACCGATGGAACGCTTAAAGACAAGCTGCTCTTAAACGGCACGCAGTCATACAAGGCTCCCACCTCAGCAGATGTGTTTTTTACTGCTGTTTCGAGAAAATACGGCACTATATTTGACAAAGACGGCGGGTCAAGCGTTGCGTTTACAGATACCGGCTCTTCGTTTTATTACGGCGTAAAAGCATTAACCGGAGGAAGTTCTCATAGTGGAACTAAAAAAGAAGGGCTTCTTAGAATTGAGCCGGTGACAGCTGGAGCAATTGTATCGGATTCTGGTTCTAACTTAGTGTTATACGTCAAGCATCCAGGAGGAAGCGCCATACCAACCGTGACAGTGGTAGAGCCTGGAGCGGGCTTTAACAGCAAAGACACAGCTAATGTAAACAGCGAAATTGAAACATTCTTAGGCATGGGTGGCAGCCCATCTTTTACGTTAGAATTTGATGAAGACAGTGACTTAATAAGAACAAAAGACCACGAAATTCTCTATGATTCAGTCACTAGAACCTCAGCCGGAACGTTTAATTCAATATGCAAAAACGCATCACTTATATCCGACAGCATTAGAGAGTTTGTGTCAAACTCAACAGAAGCCAATGCAACTGGTAATGGCGCAGAAACTTACGTCAACATATCTCGCACCAATGGCAACACCGGCAGCTTTAACTCGTGTAACTTCCTTATCGACACCAGCGGTAAGATTGTCGCAACAGGCGTACCTACGCAGTCCTCTCTTAACTTTACGTCCGATTTTGAAAGTGTATACAAAAATATCTTTCGTATGTTTGATGGCGTATCAAAAGTAACTGCAGTTAATAAACCCGCAGACGGACAGGCTGACAAGTATATCTTTGGATCTAATATACTTATCTCAGATGGTAACACTTACACAGATGCCACTGACTCTGAGCTTGCATCAGAAATAGGATCTGACCAGTTCTACTCTGTAAGCACGACCGAACTTAACCTAAAGCCTGCGCGTGCTCTTCCGGCTGTAGACATAGGGTCAGAACTTTTAATTGGAGGCGGCAGCCTTTTCTCTTTTGATGGTGTCAGTCTGGTAGAAAACGGATTCTATGAGTATCCTGAGGTCAGGACCCTGGAACCAATTCCAACCAACTTTGGAAGCTTATTGGTGGCGTCTAAGAGTTACTCGTACTCTTTTGTGTATGAGTACATAGATTCATCAAACAACATACAAGAGTCTGTGACTACACCTATTCAACAAGTCACAACGACTACCGACAAAACTGCTATTATCGCGCGTGTATATGCTTGTGACATTAGCCTTAAGCGTGGCTCAATCAAAGTCACCATGTATCGCACTACATCTGATGGTGATGGCACTCTGTTAAAGAAGGTTAAAACCGCTGTCCTTACGGAGTCTCAAAAAGACTTTACGTTCTTTGATTTCGGAGAGTCAGAGGCAGACTTTTCTGCAGCACCAGTCATTTACACAACTGGCGGTGTACTTGATAACTACCAGCCAGGATCTGTGACTGACATTGTAGAGCATCGTGGTCGAGTAGTGCTGGCTACGCCAACTGAGTTTGTGCGTTTCTCTAAGCCAATCCAGCAAGGGTTTTCGACAGGCTACCCACTGCCTGCTTTTGTCATTGATGTACCTGGTGATTCCGCGAACATCACTGCTGTAGAGTCAGGCATGAACTTCCTGGCAATCTTTACGCGTGACGCTGTGTTCGCAGTAGCGGGTGATGGACCTAACGCTATTGGCCAGGGGGCTTTTGCTCAGCCTACTTTAGTGGCAAATGGGCAAGGTGCAATACCAGGTAGCGCGCATCTCTCGCATGCTTTTGGGGTTTTCTATCAAGCAGACAGAGGGATCTACCTGCTTACTCCAAATGCTCAGGTGCAGTATGTCGGAGCTGCCGTAGAAGATACTGTAGGCACAAAGACAATCAAAAGCATTGATGTGTTTGACCACAACAATGAGATTCGCTTTTTGCTACAGCCTGATTCCGGGAACTCTGTGGTGTGCTGTTTTAATACGTTTTACAAGCTTTGGAGCGTGTGGCAGTTGCACGAGACTATTGTAGACCAGATTAACTACAGCGCGACAGGCGGAAGTGCGGACAACACCCATTACATTCTGTCAAACGCATCACCCATTCGGCGTCAGTCTCTGACAAACTACAGAGACGATATTACGGGTCTCAATGCTGGGGCTAACATCTACATCAACTACGGCATGGCTGTAACATTTAAGCCAATCAGCATAAACGCTATTCAAGGCACACAACGTGTCTACAGAGCCATGGTGCTTTACACAGATAAAGACGCAAATCTGCCTGAGCTAGAAGTGTTTGTGGCATTGGACTATGCCGACATATCTAGCGGTGATGAGTATGCACTCACCACTATACCAGCAGCACCAAGCAATGTTCGCATTCACCTTAGTAAGCAAAAGTGCAGAGCAGTGCAGATTAAAGTGAATGAAAACACCCCTAACGTTAATTCCTCAGGCATCACGCTTAATGGTTTAGCGCTTGAGATTGGTGCTCGCCCAGATACATTCAAGCTGCCTAAGGCACAGACTATCGCACCGGTGTAAGGAGCAGTTATGGCAAGATACGACGACCCTTTATCTCCTCAGACTCAAGCGGCAGCAGAACGTGTTGCAGCGGAGTATCGCAGAGCGCAGATGGGTGGCAGCCCTGTTTCTGAGTATGAAGCAGCGCAAACGGCAGGCAATGTCCTTGGCACCACCGGTCAAGCTGCAACCCAACAAGAACTGCAGCGAGCACAAAAACTTTTTGACCGTGAAAAAATGGTTGCCGATATGAGAGCAGCCGACATCATTGGTCGCGGGTTAGAAGATTATGCTGGCACCACTGAGAACATTGTAAAGGGTGGCCAAGCGGCACTGGGAGCACTGGCAGCTGGCGCAGGCACAATCTCTGAAATCCAAGCCGCACAGTTCCGGCTAGAAGAGGGTCTAAAGGAAGCGGCACAAAAAGGGCAAAAGGAGCTGCAGAAGTATTTAGAGGCCAATGAAGATGCGGAGTTCAGCGTAGATGTGTTAAACGCAGCAGAGCGTCTGACTCCAGAGTACCAGGCATCACGCGAAGCAACAGAGCAAGCGTATGCAGATCCACGATTCATTGACCGAGCGGCGATTGACGCACGGCAGCAGCAGCTAGACCAATCAGTGGTAGACCAATACTTGGCAGCACTCACACCAATCACACAGAGCCAAGCGGCACTAGAGACGCAAGAGGCCATAAGCCCGCTAGACCCTAGCTTTGCAGAAGCACTGCGCGCAAGTATGGCAAATGTGCCAGCTATGCAGGCAAGACCAGGCATGGAGCCATCTGCAGAGCTTAGAGGCATGTCACCTGCCCCTGCTCCCGCACCAACTCAAATGGAAAGGCTGCGGGCTTACTATGAGCCACTTACCGCTATCCAAGGCATAAGCGATGCAGGTGCAGCACGACGGGGTATGGAATCACCAGCGGCGCAGGCATTGGCAATGGGGGCACCAAGGGGCGAAGTAGCTATGCCGCGACCATCGGAAGTTCCGGTTGAGCAGCTTAGAGGTGTCCGCCAAGATGTAGATCTTAGCACCCAGGCAGTGGATGACGCATTGCGTCCATTCCAACAAGCATCACAGGCACGAGAGCGGGTTATGAACTCAAGGGCACGACTTGCTGAAGAGACCCGTCAGTTGGATAGCCAGTTGCAACAGATTGGATTTAGTTTAGATGTTCTGTCTAACTTAACACCAGAGGCAAAACGTAATATCCTGCAATCATACATGCGAGGTGAGTGATGGCTGTAACGGGTCGAAGAGAGCGTAGAGAGGGACCAGCTGGCGACGCTAATCAGTCAACAGCGCAACGTGTTGCAAGCGAACGCCGACGCAGGGATCCGAATAACTACGACTACAACCAGTCGCTAATCACACGTGCTCGTGAGTCTGGCCTAGAGGGGCCGCAGGCAGGTATGTTTAGCCGCCTAGGTCGCGAAGCTCGTGGGTTGCGTAGCAGAGATCGCCGTAGCCAAGCGGCGCAAGATATTATGCGGCAACAACAGCAGCTTGCATCTGGTATGCGAGGCGCTGCAGCAGCAGGCCGTGGACCTTTTGCTGGGGCGGCGATGCAAGGTGCAGAGCGAGCAATCGGTCAAACCGCGACGCAGGCTGAAGCGCAGGCAGCAGCGGCAGATGCAGCCCGCATGGCGCAGGTTGGCGACATGATGGAGCAGCTGCAGATGCAGGGCGAGATTCAACGCTTTCAAGAGCAAAAGCAACGCGAAGCATTAGAGGCTGAACGCCGCAGTGCTCTTGGCGGCATGATGGGTGGTCTTGCTGGTGCTGGGCTAGGTGCTCTTGGTTTTGCTGTAGGTGGCCCTTTAGGTGCTGCTCTTGGTACATCGCTCATGGGCGCAGGTGGTCAGTTTGGTGGTCAGCTTGGGAGCATGGTCTCTGATGAGCGCATGAAGACTGACATTAAAGATGGTGGTCCTGCCACTCGCGAGATGATGGATAAAATCTCTGCCAAAGAATACCTTAAGAATGGCAGAAAAGAAGTCGGTGTTACGGCGCAAGATTTGGAAGAGTCTAAGGCTGGCAGGTACATGGTCAAAGAGGAAAACGGTGTTAAGACCATTGATGCCGAAAAGGCATTTACTCAGCTGCTTGCCGGACTGGCGGACCTCAACGACCGTATCAAAAAGGTCGAGAAACTAAAAGGTGCCAAAAATGTCTGAAACAAATGAAGAAGATCTCTTAGCCCAACTTGCAGCGCTCGGCCAAGCAGATCAATTTGCCGCAGACAAGGTCGAGGAAGAAAGGCAGCGTGCGCTTCGTACAAATGTAGGGGTGCCACCAGGGTTAGCTAGACCTGGCCCGCAAAAGATTAGGTTAACACAAATACCATCTAAAATTCTTGAAGGGATTGGCGGGGCCTACATGAAAGGAGCGCAAAAGGTTTCAGAAGGTTTAGATGATGCCTTTACTCAGTATGGCTCAGGGTTACCTACACAAGTTGATCCTAATGCTATTGTGCGAATTCCAGGCATGTCGGTCAACCTACCGGGAGCACCTTTGCCGACGATACTTCCTCCGCCCAGGCAGCGGTCTGCAGAAAGCCAGCCTCAACAAGAAGAGACTAAAACATCAGAGCAAAAGGCAAAAAAAAGCGAAGTTGAGGAAGAGAAGCTAGCCATTCAGGAGGCGATATCTCCAGGTAGCACTTCATTAAGCATGTCTGTATCTGCACCCCTGCGACGAAGTCGTGTTCGCAGCGACATGGAGGCTTACGAAGAAGCCAAAAGAGAAGCAGAAAGCGCTTACGAAAAAATTGAAAAGTACGAGAGTGAAGACCGGCGCTTGGCAAAAGCAGCAGCGGACGAAGCTGAGGCTGCGTTAAAAGAAGCTGACGACATAAGAGGCCGCTATAAGTTTGACCCGTACAAAGCTATGCCTACCTTGGGCAGCAAGATTGCTGCCGGTATTGCGATTGCACTAGGTGAAGCAGCACGCGGTTTACGCGGAGGCCAAGGTGAAAACATTGGTCTCAATATGATAAATCAAGCTATTGATCGCGAGATGAAGCGTCAGCAATCAGAATACCAAAAGCTTGGCGACAAGGTCCAGACTGCTAACAATCTGTATGCTCGCAATTTGCAAATCCTTGGCAACGCAGAGTCTGCAGAGTTTAAAACCAAAGCTATGATGCTTGACCAAGCTAAGATTAAAGTCAATGCAATGCTTAAGCAGGCTGACCAAGAGCAGATGAATGCACGGTACCAAGCAGGCCTTGATGCAAAAAGAGCAGAGTTTCAAGCAAAAGCTAAGGCAGCTAAGATGAGGGGTCCTGGAAAGCCTGCATCTAAAGAGTTTATGGACAAGCTTGATAAAAGAGTTGCGGCTGGTCAGGTTATGGTTAACGCAACAAAGCAAGCATTAACTTCGTTAAATCAACTAGCTCCTGAAGATGTTAGAAAAATTGCTGCAGGCATGACTGAGGACAAGTTCATTGGAGACAATTTCTCGACAAAAGTAAAAAGGCTTGCGTCTCAAGTTCTCGATGCGACTGATGAACAGGGCCGTGTCGATAGCATTAACAAGTTCACTAGTATTCTGCTCACTGAGATTGACGATGAATATGCAGGTGCTCAGGCCTTTCGCAATATCGTAAACATGCTGGCCTTCGGCATGGCTAAACAAGGGCAGTCGTCATCCTCTATCTCGAACCGCGACGTTCAAATGTTTGTTGATGTCCTGGCTGACACAGCTCGCGATCCAGGCGCACTCAAGGATTTTATGCAACACCTACAAGACCAAGCTGTCTTTGATGCAAGTGTAGAGGCGTATTTACTTATGCCACGCAATGAGCCTCCATTTAATGGACTGGCACCGGCTGACTACGGTTTTCATCATGGTAACGCTCGTGCTGCTGTCGCACGGCAAATGGGTATTGAACTTGTGAATGGCATGTACGAGACAAATTACATCAAGGGCTTAAGAGAATCAGGCGAGTACGACAAGATAGTGTCGGAAGGTCTCGGAGTGAAAGGGCTCTAAGATGGCAGAGTATTTGTACTTTAAAGCCGGTAGTAAAATTTATCCGGTGCCCATCGACGACGAAGAGGCTATTGCTAAAGCTCGTGAGCTTGGCCTTGAACTTGCGCCCGAAGAAGAGGGCCGCAAGCGTCGCCTTAGGGCGGAGTACAAAGATTCACCCGTCGCCGCAGCTGCACTTGGAGCCTTTCAAGTTCCAACCGTTGGCCTTGGTGCAGGGATCCTTGAGAAGACCGGCATCATAGAGCCGGGTACCACTGAGGCAATCGCCGAAGAAAACCCTATTACTTACTACGGTACAGACATTGTCGGTAGTCTGTTTGGGCCAATGCTGCTTAAAGGCGCTGCCAAGGGTCTTAAATACACCGGTGAAATATTGGAGCGTGGCGGCATTGCAGGCGGTAAAGCAGTTAGTACCACTGGTGATGCAGCGCAGAAAGCAGCCGAGACATACTTAAAGTATGCACCCGACCAAGCTCTGACAAGGTATGGGCAGAGACTTCAAGACGATGTAGCACGCTCTATTCTTAAGGGGTCAGAAGAGGCAAGCCGCGGCCAATCAATTGCTGGCACAGTCTTACCGCTTGCAACCAGAGGTGTTGCAGAGGGTGGTACTTACGGTGCGACCTACGGACTTAATGAAGAGCTAATTACTAATCCAGAAGCAACGGCTGAGGAGCTTCTTGCATCTACAGTCGAAGGTGCTGTTGAGGGTATGATACTTGGTCCGCTCTTCTCGCTCGGTGTATCTGGTGTCATTGGTGGCACAGCCGCCACTGCTAAGACATCAGTAGAGATTGCCAAGAGTATCTATGGCGACATGATGGAGCGCCACGGAGAGAAGTTTGGCAAGGCCTTAAGCTCTATCTTTATTCATGGTGGAGATGAGATCCGAGGCAAGTTCCAGAAGGTCTTTAACGAGATCTCACAAGGCAAGATGTCGCTAGACGAGTTCACCAAAGCTGTCGCAGATGTAGACAGCTCGCGTGATCTAATGCGTCGTGTTTTGCAAAGACACAACCTTGAGGACGCAAAGCTTAGAGCAGAGGCATCTGGTCTTAAGTTAGAGGTGGCAGAGCAGCAGCAAGGTGTCAAAGAAGCTAGACGCCGTGGATCTGTTGCGGTGCGTCAATACCGCGATGAGAAGCAGGGGCAAATTCGCGACTTGCAGCGAGCTAAGGTTGAAATCCGTGAGCAGGGCCGAACTGAGGCTGCTGGCTATGCCGGTCGCCGCTTTGATGCAGAAGCAGAGAAACTGCAAGAAGTTGGCACTATCGACCGCCAGATTGCAGAACTCCGTACTGAGATTGCAGAAGCAGAGAAGATTGGTGCTGTTGAGTTAGGTGGCCTAAAGTATCTGCAGGACCGGGCCAAGCTTGCCAAGCCATCTATTAAGCAAGAAGTACGCGTCAAAAAAGGCGAGCGCGTAAAGAGCTATGCACAGTCTAAGGCCAACATTGACGAGTTCTACAATGCAGAGATCGACAAACTACAACAGCAGGTCACAGACAAGCTCGAAGAGATTCAAGGTGTTGAGGCACTGGGGCAACGGCAAAACAACGAGCTAGAGCAAAGACTCAAGAAGGAGCTTGAGGAACTGCAAAACGACGTTGTTGATGCCAAACTGTCTCGTGATGTTGAGGTGGTAGAGCTCAATATTGATGAGCAGACTTTCTTGGAGATGTCTAAGCGCGAGCGCGACGACTACATCAATGAGCTAGACAAGATCCTGGAAGAAGGCAGTCAATACCGCGAGCTACGAGAGATCACTGCACAGAAGCTTGTCGACCTAGACCGCATGGCAGAGTACTCGCTGCAAAAGAACGTCGACTCTTACAAGATACAGCTTGATGCTATTCAAAAAGCCCAAGCAGCGTCTGAGCAACTTGAGCAACAGACCGTTAGAAAACTCAGAGGCGCAGTCGAAAAGGAGCACAAAGAGTTTAACCAAGAGTTCAACAGCAACTGGGCCAGCATTACCTCTACCATTAGAAGTATGTCTAATGACCTTGGCCTGCCCATCTTAGACAAAGCTAATATTGCGACTCTTAACTACACAGCAAAAGATGTAGAAGGCAGCCTTTATGGCCGCATGGTTAGAGATGCATTTAGCGATGTAGACGAAAAAAACGTGATTGCGTCACTTGGTGCAATCGATGCTAGATTTGACGATTTTGAAGAATTTCTTGGAGAGTTAAGCGAAACCTCAGCTTTTGGCGAACTCTACAAAAGCTCTTTTGATCGCCTTATTGCGTTTTCGCAAGGATTACGAAGCGGCACAAAAGTAGAGGCTGACGGAGCCATTACACCCGCAGCAAATTCTTTGCGTGCAAAGATGAAGGACCTACAGGACCTTTATGATAACTTGCAAACAAAAAGAGCGTCAGCACAAGCGGGGGTCATCAAAGGCGAAGAACTTCTTGTCGCCAAGAAAAGGTTCGACACAAAGGCTGCCGAGATTTACCTAGCACAATCTAAAGTGTTGTCCGAATTTGACACTCAGTTCAGGAGCCTGCCTGATATTCGCGACCTTGGCATGTCTGCGGCTGTAGAGGCCAAGACCGACATCCGAGATGCTTTGAAGGATGAAGGACTGGGGGCCGTCGCAGAGCTTGAGGGGGTAAGACGAAGCCTAGCTCGTATTAATAAGTATGGCAGCAAAGAATTTAAGAACCCCACCGTCGAAAACCTTGAGGGTCCAAAGGGCCTCAAGCAACTTTCTACAGATGCTTACAACGCATTCAATGGTATCAAGCAGCTTGAAAACTTCCCTAGGCCAGCAGGCGCTAAAGCAAGCGATTACGAAGAAAGCCTACGAGCGCTGCAGGGCAAATCAGACAACCTGCTTAACTATGTGGCTAAGATGGATGACCAGATTGAACTGGCAGACAACTTCCGCACGGTCCTAGATGAGTTCTCTCACTTCATGAAGTACGACTTTGTGTCGACTGATGAACTGTTCCCTAAGATTGAAGAGATCACCGCAATTCGCCCATCCACTGTTTTAGATGGCCTCAAAGAATCCCTTGAGCAAACATACCAGCGTTCTCGTGATCTCGACGAACTCTACATAAGTAAGAAGGTTGAGTACGAGGAAGGCATTGAGGCTGCAGCTGAGCAGATGCAGCTTAACAAGGCGCGCCGCACACAGTTTAAGCAGAACACCAAGAAAGTCGTGGCAAACTTTGAGGGCTTTATAGATGAACTAAAAGCCAAGATTAAGACCACTGGTGAGATAGATGCCGAGACTTTGGTCAAGTTTGCATCAGCCCGTGCAGATGCCCAGGCCGACCTGAAGACCGCACTTGATGGCGCACGCGAGCTTATGCGCAATGCCAAGATCAGCACCCGCGAGCAGCAGCAACTTCTTAGCCAGTTTGTCCGTGGTTACCGCAACGCAGAGCTAGCTGCTATCGCTCAACTACGCCAAGGCATCAAGCAGTCTAAGAAGCTGCAACGTAACGCAGGCAGGTACATTGATGCTCTAAAAAATGACGAGCTTGAGGGGCTAGTGGCCCAAGAGGTGTCTGCCCTAGATGCGCTGGCTAGCCTGGAGCGTAGGGCAGCAGAAGAGATTGGCGACAGAAAGCAACAACTCCTAGAGGAAGTGGCCACCAAGAAGGCTGAGATTGCAGAGATTAACCGGCTCAAGATGGAGTCGACCAATCGGTACAAGCAGCGATTGCAGAGCATTCGCGAAGAAGCGCTGGAGTCGAAGAAGGCAGAAGCAGAGCTCATTTTTGAAGGCGACCGCGAAATAGGGCAAATTAAGTCGCAGCTGCTTACTGACATAGACCGCATGGAGGCAATGACGCGCGCCGAGGTTGCCCCGTATCTACGCAAGATTGACGAATTGCAGGCTGAACTCAAAGGCGTCAACACCCGACAGCAGCAACTGCAACAGACCAAGGGCCGGGAGCTTGATGAACTTAGCAAGACCAAGGTTGATGAAGACATCCGC
>Ga0208547_1001138_pt1 | contig 14875 bp, 13 predicted proteins | sample DEB08_DNA_5_FD_185501 | JGI IMG/M metagenome (GOLD analysis project Ga0208547, IMG submission 185501) | Aqueous microbial communities from the Delaware River and Bay under freshwater to marine salinity gradient to study organic matter... | ecosystem: Environmental > Aquatic > Marine > Coastal ...
TCGGGGGCGAGACACATCATGACGGAGGTCTCGACCAGGCCGGCGTGTAAGTCGTCGCTGGCTGGAACACCGCTGAGGTCGGTGATGTCGTTCGGCCACCAGGCGGTCACCGAATGGCCTTCGGCGGTGAGCATCTCGACGGCGTCGGTGACCGCGCGGTGGTTTCCGCCGTGTCCGTTCACGAGGACGACCGATGCGGCCCAGCGCGCCGAGCGGACCATCTCGACGACGACGTTCGTCATCACCTCGACGCCGATCGACAGGGTTCCGGGGAAGCCGTCGTGCTCACCGCTCGCGGTGATGGTGAGCGACGGGCCGACGAGAACATCCATGCCGTCGACCTTCACCGAGTGAGCGAGGGCGACGGCGATGCGCGTGTCAGTGTCGAGCGGGAGGTGCGGTCCGTGTTGCTCGGTTGAGCCGACGGGGATGAGCACGACGGGTGATCCGATCTCGGTCCACACCGCCGATCCGAGGGAGCCGGACTCACTCATCAGCACAGTCTGCCCGCCGGTGCGTTCCGCGCCCTCGGCGGCTGGGCATGGGACAATGACGAGGTGAGCGACGTCGACACCCAGACCGACAACCAGTGGCTGTCCCCGGAGGACATGGAACTGGTCAGGGCGCGCATGCCGATCGTCTACGTGGACGCGGTCCCGGTGCGGGTGGACGCCGCGGGCAATGTCACCTCGGTCGGCATGCTGCTTCGCGTGGCCCCTGACGGCTCGATCAGTCGAATGGTGGTCAGCGGACGGGTGCTGTTCGGCGAGCGGGTGCGCGACGCATTGGTGCGCCACTGTGAGAAGGATCTCGGTCCGATGGCGCTGCCGAGGATCCCGGTCGATCCGGCTCCGTTCACCGTGGTCGAGTACTTCCCGAATCCTGATCGCAGCGGATACTTCGACCCGCGGCAGCACGCGGTGAGCCTCGCTTACGTTGTCCCGGTTGACGGCGACTGTCAGCCGACCCAGCAGGCCCTCGATCTCGCCTGGTTCTCGCCGGCCGAGGCCGTCAGCCCGACCGTCCGTTCCCAGATGACCAGCGGTCACGACCGATTGATTCGCCTCGCGCTCGCCCACGTCGGCCAGCTCCCCTGACCGGGTGAGCCTCCACCACTACGAGCCCGGCTGAATCTACGATCACCTCGTGCTCGAGGCCCCGGAGATCCGCCGCACCGCCTCGGCCATGCGCACGGCTCTCGTCGGTCGTCCGACGGTCCGCTTCGACTCTCCGTCGCTCGCCGGTCCGGCCCCGTGCCCGGGCCGGCTCGTTGAGCGCATCGACGCGCGGGGTCGCGAACTCGACGTCACCTGGGATGACGGGCTCATCCTTCACACCACGGTGCGTCGCGGGGGCACCTGGCACCTGTATCGCGTGGGGGAGCGTTGGCGCCGCCCGGAGCGCGAGGTCAACGTGACCGTGGAGACCGACGACTGGGTGGCGGTCTGTTACAACGCCAGCACCGTCGAGACCTTCCGCACCGGTGTCGACTCTCGGCATCCCTCAATGGGTCGGGTCGGTCCCGACATCACCGATGTGCGTTCTGATCTGTCCTCGGTTGTCGAGTCGATGGCGAACTATCGCGATCCGGCGGCCCGGGTGCGCGACGTGCTCCTTGATGCTCGGGTGGTGCGCAACGTTGGCAACGTGGTGGCCTCGGAGGCGCTGTGGTCCACCCGACTCAGCCCGTGGGCTCGTATCGGTGACCTGCCGAGGTCGGACGCGATCATGTTGGTGAACACGGCGGCGCGGTCGCTGCGATCGCGCCTGTCGACGCGAGTGCTTGATGGTGAGGCCTTCGATGACCTTGAGGTCTACGGACGCAATGGTCAGGGGTGCTCGCGGTGCGGTGACACGATCGAGGTGCGTCGCTTCCCATCAGATGGTCGCTTCGTCTACCACTGCCCGGGGTGTCAGACCCGCCTCGATCATCGGCTCCTCGATGACACGCCGGTGATGGATCCTCATCCAGCCGCGGCGCGGTTCCTCGCCGATCTCGCCGATAGCGCCGACGACTAATCGACGCGCCGCCTAACCGCGTCCGAGGATGCGGTCGACCTTGATCTCGATCGCCACTCGGTCGGTCCGTTCTGACGGCTCCCGGTAGCGGGCGGCGTAGGCGGCGACGGCTGCGGCGACCCGCTCGGCGTCATCGGTCGCGGTGACGGTTCCCTCGAGGGTGAGCCAGCGCCCTCCGTCGACTTGGGACACGGCGGCCCGACCTCCGCGAAGGGCGTTCACGACCTTCTGGGATCCGGCGAAGGAGATGATGCGCACGATTCGAGCCTCGGCGTCGTAGCCGAAGCCGACGGGTACGACGTGCGGTGAGCCGTCGGCGCGCAACGTGGTCAGTGACGCGAGGTGTCGTTCCGAGAGGAAGGTGAGCACGGCGTCGTCGAGAGCGGCCGGGTCGAGGGCCATGTCACTCGGTGGCGATCGCGTCGAGCACGTCGAGTTTCGCCGCCCGGCGCGCGGGGAACCAGGCGGCGAGCACACCGAGACCTCCACCGACGACGGTGTAGGCGGCGAGCTGGCCCCACGGGATGCCGATGGACGACACGAACGAGTCGGGGATCGCGATCACCGCCGCGGCTCCAAGCACGAGACCGAGGGCGATGCCGAGGAGCGATCCGAAGAGACTGATGATGGCGGCTTCCCAGCGGACGCTGGTCCTCAGCTGACGTCGCGTCATGCCGACGGCCCGGAGCAGCCCGATCTCACGGGTGCGCTCGAGCACGGCGAGAGCCATGGTGTTCACAATTCCGAAGAAGGCGACCACGAGGCAGAGCACGAGCAGTCCGGTGATGACCACCTGGAGCTGGGCGATCTGACCTTCGGCTTCCTCCTTGAACTCGGTGTTGTCCTGCACGGAGAGCTGCGGGAAGGCGGCGGTGACCTCCTCGACGACCGAGCGGGCGAAGATCGGGTCGACGCCCTCGGTGTAGGTGAGGCCGATGAATGACACATCGTCGACGTTGACGTGCGCGCTGGTGAGCGACCGGTCGAGCAGCCATCCGCGGCCGTCGAGCACGGAGGCGTCATCGAAGATCGCCCGCACCTCTACCTCGGTAGTGAAACCATCCTCGAACTCGACGGGCACCACGTCGCCGAGGGTGATCCCGTTCTCGTCCGCGACATCGTCGAGCACGCCGAGTCCGTCGGTGCCGATAGTTGCGACACCTTCCACGACACCGAAGTCGACCACCGAGGTGCCGGCCTCGGAATCGAAACCGGTAACCGAACGGACCTCGCCGGCGATTCGCGCCTCGACAGTCGAGTAACCGGAGATGTCGGCCACCTCGGGAAGCGGTCGGAGTTGGTCGACGAGGGTGGCGGAGAACTCGAGTCCCTGGTTGGACTCGAACACGAAGAGGTCCGCGGAGATGGCGTCTTCTAGCACCTCGTTGAAGGTGTCGAGGATCGACTGGGTGAGCACGGCCACGCCGCTGATGAGGGCGAGGCCGATCATGAGCGCGGTCGCGGTGGCGCTCGTGCGTTGCGGATTCCGGCTCGCGTTGCCGCGGGCGAGTTGACCGGTGACACCTTTGACCTTGGCCACGGGAAGACCGAGGCCGGAGGTGACGGGCCCGGCGAAGAGCGCGCTGAGCATCGACACCCCGATGAACGTGAGGGCGCCACCGATACCGACGAGCGCGAGCGTGGCTGAGGTGCTGCCCGCGTCGCCGAACATGCCGAGGCCGAGCAGCACCGCGCCCGGCACGGTGACCGCGCCGCCGACGGTCAGTCGGAATCGCAAACTGCGCTGGCGCGCCCCACCAGTGCGGAACGCCTCGAGCGGGGCCACGCGCGATGCCTTGAGGGCGGGAATGAGCGCCGATATGAGCGTGACGACCATGCCGACGATGACAACGACGACGATGGTGCGGGTGCGGATCTCGAGGGGGCCGTCGGGGAACTCGGCACCTCCGGAGGAGAACAACTGCTTGAGCAGGCTGGCCACGCCGAGGCCACCGAGCAGGCCGAGGATCGAGGCGAGCACGCCAACGAAGCCGGCTTCGAGCATGACCATGCCGCGGATTTGCTTCGCGCTCGCGCCGAGCGATCGCAGCAGTCCGTATTGACGGGTGCGTTGTCCGACGAGGGTGGCGAAGGTGTTGTGGATGATGAAGGTGCTGACGAAGAGCACCACGACGGCGAAGCCGAGGAGCACGTTGCCGAAGATGTTGATGAACTCACCGAAGTCGGCCTGTTGCTCACCGATCACCACCTCTCCGGTCACGGCTTCCAGTCCTTCGGGGAGGACGGCGCTGATCGCTTCGACGAGTTGCTCAGGGGTGACGTCGTCAGCGGCGTTCACCACGATCGAGTCGATGAGTCCATCGGCGTCGAGCACTCGTTGTGTGGTCGGCAGATCGAAGGCGACGAAGTAGGCGCCTCCAGTTCCGCCCTCACCGAAGTCGAGGGTTCCGGCGAGGGTGAAGACTTCGGGCTCGCCGGTCGGAAGGCTGATGGTGATCGCGTCGCCGAGAGCGAAGCCGCCCGCTTCGGCCTGGGTGGCGTCGAGTACGACTTCTTGTCCGGAGGGCGGTCCGCCTTCGATGCTCCGGAAGGAGGAGACCGCGCTTGGTCCGTCCCATGAGGTGGTGAAGACCGGAGGGCCGAGCGGCCGGACGATCTCTCCGGAGGCGTCGATGGCGTAGGTCTTCTCGAAGGCGAACAGGCCGCCCTCGGCGACCTCTACTTCTGGGAGCGCTTGCACGGTCGCGATGACGCTGTCGGAGAATCGCAGGTCCTCCGCTCGCGAGGAGTTGAGGTCTCCTTCGAGGGCTCGGACCTGCGCGTCGACTCCGGCGAAGGCGTCCTCGGAGACTTGGTCGAAGATCGATCGGAGGCTGTCGGCGAGTACGAACGAGCCGGAGACGAACGCGACGCCGAGCACCACCGACACAAGGGTCAGGATGAGGCGGCCGAGATGCGAGCGGATCCCGCGGATGACGAGTCGGAACATGACGGGCTCAGCCGCCGAGCGTCTTGATGGTGTCGAGGACGCGGTCAGCGGTCGGGTCGTCCATATCGGCGACGACGCGTCCATCGGCGAGGAACACCACGCGATCGGCGTAGGCGGCGGCGTTGGCGTCGTGGGTGACCATGATGATTGTCTGCTGGAGCGCATCGACCGCATGGCGCATGAACTGAAGGATTTCGCCTCCTGAGTTCGAGTCGAGGTTTCCGGTCGGCTCGTCGGCGAAGATGATGTCGGGTCGGCTGGCGAGAGCGCGGGCGGCGGCGACACGCTGCTGCTGGCCGCCGGAGAGCTCGCTCGGTCGGTGGGTGAGGCGGTCGGCCAGGCCGACGGTGGAGACAACCTCGTCGAACCAGGCCTCATCCACGTCGCGTCCGCCGAGCGTGAGCGGCAGGAGGATGTTCTCCTTGGCCGTCAGGGTCGGGATCAGGTTAAAGGCCTGGAAGATGAAGCCGACCTTGGTACGTCGTAGCTCGGTGAGCTCACGATCATTGAGGTCGGCAAGGTGGGTGTCGCCGATGAACACGTCACCGGAGGTCAGATCGTCGAGACCGGCGAGGCAGTGCATGAGCGTCGACTTGCCGGAGCCTGACGGACCCATGATCGCGGTGAATTGGCCGGGGTTGAACGAGATGGTGACTCGGTCGAGGGCGGTGACAGCTGCGTCTCCGCTGCCGTAGATCTTGAGGGCGTCGGTGACGCCGGCCGCTGCGATGGTGGTGGGGGAGTTCACACAGCCAGTCTGCCCCTGTTCGCCTCCACCTGCCACCGCTAGCGTCGCGGTGTGAGCATTCCGATCTCTCCGGACGATCTCGAAACGGCTGCCGAGGGTCGGTCGTGGGTGTTCCTCGTCACCTCGAGCTCGGGCTCTGAGCCAGCGCATGTCGTGTCGCTGGCGGTTCGTTGGTCCAGCGGCGGGGTCATGCGACTCGCAGTCGGTGAGGGTCGCGCGGCCAGAAATATCGCGGCGGGTTCGTCACCGGTAGCGGTCTTCCCACCCGGTGGTTCAGGCGAGCGGGCCAACTATTCGATCATCGTCGACGGCACGGCCTCGCTCGAAGACGGCCTGTTGACGATCACCCCGACCGGGGCGATGTGGCATCGTCCTGCCCGCTGAGGTCGAGTTCGTCCGTCTCGACTGCATGCCAGGGCTCGAAGCCGAGCTTGGCGTAGAGGCGGTGGGCGCCGGTCGGGCTGTCAGCATCGACCTCGAGAGCGGCCCGCTCGATGCCGTCTCGTCGATAGGCGGTGAGGGCGTCGACGATCATCGCGGCGGCGATGCCGCGCCCGCGATGATCGGGATGCGTCGCGATGAGGTCCATCCACGCGTACTTCGCGCCGAGGGCCACATCGTCGGCGGTGTGACGCCGAGTGAGGAGGAGGCCGACGATGTCGCCGTTCGGTGCCGTAACCGTTCTCGATAGGTCGAGCCGGGTGGCCGATGAGTCGACCGTGGATTGCCAGGCCTCTGTGCTCGACGGCGTGGATCCCCAGTGATCGTTGAAGGCAAGGTTCTTGAGTCGTCGAATCTCCTCCGACCAACTCAGATCCCAGGTGTTGATCCGGTAGTCGTGAGCGAGCACGGCGGCCGGAGAGTCGTTCGTGTCGCGGTGCATGTCGGTGAAATAGCGCACGACGGAGAAGTCGCGTGCTCGTAACAGCCGGGCGGCGCTGATGGATGTGGTCGGCCGGTGGGTTCGGATCACGCGCCGGTCGCTGGGGTAGCAGTCAAGGCGCCGTTTGGAGCGGTCGATGAGTTGGTCGATGAGCGCGCCGCCGATGCCGCGGCGCCTCCACTCGGGATGCACGCCGCCGAAGAGGTAGCAGCGGGCGAGCGACTCTCCGGGGAGCAGCACGGTGTAGCCGACGCCGACGAGTTCGCCGTCAGCGGACTCCCAGACGAGCACATCCTCCAGGGAGGTTGCCTCGGAGGAGAACTCCTCGTTGAGTTCCTCGACGGTGTGAACGATGGGCTGGCCGAGATCGAGCCAGACGGCGTCAAGGATCGCCGCGATCGCGGGAAGGTCGGTGGGGCGCGCCGCTCGCGCCTCACCGGGAGCGCTCACCCGTCGACCCGGGCGAGTACCAGATCGAGGATCGTGCCGGAGAGTGTTGAGATGTCCGGGCTGATCGGAATGAGGTTGGCCGAGACCACGACGGTCACGTCGAGGTCGGGCAGGTAGACCGCGTCGGACCGAAAGCCCGGCACGCCCCCGCCGTGGGAGAACGTCGTGTTGCCGGCGTGCTCGCCGACGCTGATGCCGAGGCCGTAGCCGGTGTCGCGGAACGGGGTGGTGAACTCGGCGACCGAGTCGTCGCTGAGCGCGCCGGTGAACATCAAGCGGAACGCGCGGGCCACATCGTCGGACTGAGCCTCGAGTCCGCCGCCGGTCCAGCCGGCTGACCGCACGACCGCCTCGGGCGGCACGGTCACGTCGAAAAAGTCGCCGACGGTCGCGGCCTCTCGATAGTCGGCGAGGCCGGGGAGCACGTCGAAGGCGGTCTTAAGTTCCGCGCGGGCGTAACCGGCCACATCGTTGTTGGGTGGGAACTCGGCCGGGGTGAGGTAGGCATCGTCGGCGTCGACCGGGTCGAAGAGTCGCTCGCGCATGACCTCGTGGGCTTCGCGTCCAGTGACGGCTTCGATCACGAGGCCGGCGACGACGTGTCCGACGGTGTTGTAGGCGTAGCCGTCTCCTGGGGTGTATTGCGGGCCGCGTCCGATACCCCAGGCGACGATTTCCTCGGGTTCGAAGGCGGTCTCCATGCGCTGAGCGGCTTGGGCGAAGAAGCCGACGTCAAAGGCGTACTCGGCGAATCCGTCGGTGTGGTTGAGGATCTGACGGATCGTGAGGAGCGGGGCGTAGTCGGTGCCGTCGAGGGTGTAGCCAGTGGCCCAGTCATCGCCGAGATAGGTGGCGACGGGTTCGTCGAGGTCGACGAGACCGTCCTCAACCAACTGAAGGATCAGTGTCGAGGTCATGGGCTTGGTGATGGAGCCCCAGCGGTAGTGGTCGCTCGGATCGGCGTCGTCGCCGGAGGTGATATCGGAGAGACCGGCGGCCGCGGTGACCTGCACCAATCCGTCGCCGTCGGGCATGAGCACGGCGACGGTCGCGCCGGGGGTGCCGGTGCTCGCTGAGAAGTCGGTGATCGCCGTTTCGATGGCGGCGATGAGTTCGGCGTTGTCGGCGTTCCCATCGGTGGGCGTGCTCGGTGGGGCCGCGGGTGCGTCGGTGGTGGGGGCGGCGGTGCTCTCGGGAGCGGCTTCTGGTGCGGCCGCTTCGGCGGGCTCTGATTCGACGGTCGGCTCGCCACAGGCGGCGAGTGAGGCCGCGAGGGCGATGACGGTGATGGTGGTGATGGTGCGCTTCATGGTTCCTCCCGAGGGCGTCGCGAACCTACCGCCGGCCTGTGTGGTTGATGGTGACCGGGCCGACGCGCGTGTACATTTTGTCAAGCGTGATGAAGGGGGAGGAGAGCCGATGACGAGCGTGGCACCGCTCACACCGATGTCGCTCGGGGCCCTCCTGCACCGGATCGATCACGAGTGGTCGACGCGCAACCGGATCTTCGATCTGCCGACGGCTCGCATCTGGAGCCCAGAGCCCGATGTCGATCTCGGTTTCGAGTTCCTCGGTCGGCCGTGCGCCACTCCGATCGGTCCCGCGGCGGGCCCGCATTCGCAGATGACCCAGAACTTGGTGCTCGCATGGTTGGGCGGCTCGCGTCTCTTCGAACTCAAGACGGTGCAGGTGATCGACGACCTCGAGATCGCGCGGCCCTGCATCGATATGCAGACCGTCGGATACAACATTGAGTGGAGCCAAGAACTCTCGGTGCCGGCGAGCGTCGATGAGTACGTGAAGGCGTCGATGCTGATCCGGATGCTCAGCGAGTGGGAGCCGCTCGCCGAGCACCTCGGAGACGGACCCGGCGAGCACGTGTTCGATATGAGTGTCGGCTATGACCTAGCCGGCATCTCCGGCGAGAAGGTCGCGGGGTTCATCGCGGCGATGCTCGACGCGGGCCCGGTGATCGAACGGTTGCGTCCGGAGATCGGATCGGCTCCCGAGTCCTTCGCGCGGCTGGCCGATGTCGACTTCGGCACTCGGATCGCCGACACCCTCACCCTGTCGACCTTCCACGGGTGTCCGCCGCACGAGATCGAGGCGATCACGCGCCATCTCATCGATGTCCACGGTCTCGACGTGATCGTCAAGCTCAACCCGACGCTTCTCGGCTACGAGACGGTGTCGGCCATCGTCAACGATGAGCTCGGCTATCGCGATGTGTCGGTGAAGGAGCAGGCCTTCGCTGACGACTTGCAGTTCGACCGAGGTATTGAGTTGATCGGCGACCTTGCCGACTACGCGCGAGAGCGCGGGCGTCGCTTCGGCATCAAATTGACGAACACCCTCGTGGTCGACAACACCCGGGGGGTGATGCCCGACGACACGATGTATCTGTCGGGTGCACCGTTGCATGTGCTCGCCAGCACCCTGCTCGAACGGCTGAGTGACGCGCTGCCCGGCCGTCTCGCCGTTCCGGGGCACGACGGAGAGGTAATGGTGAGCTTCTCGGCCGGTGTCACGAAAGAGAACCTCGCCGACACCATCGCGATGGGTGTCAACCCCGCGACGATCTGCTCCGACCTGTTGAAGCCTGGCGGCTACGGACGGCTCGCGCCGATGCTGCGGGCGCTGGCGACGACGGTCAGTGAGGACGGCTTTGCCGATCTCGACTCTTGGCGCCGTCATCGCCAAGAGCGCGCCGTGGCCGCCGGCCACCGAACGACCTGCGCGGAGCACGTGGCGGCGATTCGCGGCGAGGGCCGCGAGCCATTCGCGCTCAGCGGCAACTCGAAGCTGCCCCGCGAGGTCGACCACGATCTCGAGATGTTCGGGTGTGTGGCGTGCAACTTCTGCGTGACGGTCTGCCCGAACGACGCCTTCTTCTCGATCCGGACACCGGAGGATTCCGACCTCGAGTCGCGCCAGCAGTATCTGGTCCTCGCCGAGTTGTGCAATGAATGCGGCAACTGTCTGACCTTCTGTCCGGAACGCGGTGACCCGGCGATGATCAAGCCGCGGCTCTACTCCGATGCCTCGGTGTTCGCCGCTCACGAGGGTCAGGGCTTCCTGGTCTCTGCCGGACGCGTGGTCGACTATCGAGGAGGAGATCTCGAGGCGGCGACGGTTGGGGCCCTGCTCGCGGCGCCGGCCGGTGATCCGCTCGGAGGGGTTCGACCGTGACCACGTTCGAACTCAATGGCTCCCCGGTGACCATCCGTGGTGAGCACGAGCACTTGCTCTCGGCGTTGCGTGATGAGCTCGATATCACCTCCCCGAAGGACGGATGCTCGCCGTCGGGTCAGTGCGGGTGCTGCACCGTGCTCGTCGACGGCAAGGCGCGCGTCGCATGCCAGACCTCGCTCGATCGAGTGGAGGGCACTTCGGTCATCACCCTCGAGGGGGTCGAGTCGGCCGAGCGCGATCGGCTGGCCGAGGCGTTCGCCGCCCATGGCGCCCTCCAGTGTGGGTTCTGCACACCCGGCATCGTCATGCGCGTCAAGTCGATGCTCGATAAGACCGCCGATGGCGAGCCGATCACTCGCGAGCGGGCAGCGCGCCTCCTTGGGGCACATCTGTGTCGCTGCACCGGCTACGTGAAGATTCTTGACGCGATCGAGTCACTCGCCCGCGACGAGGTACCGGTGTCGGTGCGCCCCGGTGGCGTCGGCACGCGCGGGGTCAAGTACGAGGCCACCGACCTCACGCTCGGCGAGCGCGACTTCATCGACGACATGCGTGTCGATGGGCTCCTCCACGGTGCGGTGCATCTCGCCGAACACGCCCGCGCCGATGTGCTCTCGATCGACAAGTCGGCGGCGGAGGCGGTGCCGGGTGTGGTGCGGGTGTTCACCGCGGCCGATGTGCCCGGCGAGTTGCGTTCGGGTCTCATCCATAAGGACTGGCCGGTGTTCATCCCGGTTGGGGGTCGCACGAGTTACCTCGGTGATGCTCTCGCCCTCGTGGTGGCCGACAGCCGGGCGACGGCGCGCCGGGCCGCACAACTCATCGAGGTGGCCTACCGACCGCTGGAGCCGTTGACGAACCCGGTCGAGGCGTTGGCCTCGGACGAGGACGCGGTGTGGGGTTTGGACGGCAATCGACTGTCGACGAGCGCGTACTCACGCGGGGATGTTGACCAAGCGCTCGCGGCGTCGGCTCACGTGGTGTCGGAGACGTTCCAGACTCAGCGCATCGACCACGCGTTCCTTGAGCCGGAGTCGACGCTCGCGGTTCCGGTGCCGGCCGGCGAACCTCTGCCCTTGACCGGTGGCGGCACCGGTGGTGACGCGGTCGACTTCCGCCGGCTCATGGTGTTCTCGGGTGGTCAGGGCATCTGGGATGACCGCAATGACATCGCGCGGATCCTCGACGTCGACGGGTCGTGCGTGGTGACCGAACTGGTGAGCAACGGCGGCGCGTTCGGCGGCAAGGAGGACATGTCGAATCAGGGGCAGACGGCCCTCGCCGCCTGGCTGCTCGACCGTCCGGTGCGCACGACTTTCAGTCGTGAGGAGTCGTTCCTCGTCCACACCAAGCGGCATCCGATCCGCATGGAGTATTCGGCGGGCTGCGACGAAGCGGGCCACCTGACCGCGCTCCGAGTGCGGATGATCGGAGACTCGGGGCCGTACGCCTCGGTCGGCATGAAGGTGCTCGAGCGGGCCGCCGGTCACGCCTCGGGTCCGTATGTGGTGCCGGCCATCGATGTGGAGGCCGTCGCGGTGCGCACGAACAACTCGGTGTGCGGCGCGTTCCGCGGGTTCGGCGCCAATCAGGCGCAGTTCGCTATGGAAGGGGTGGTCGATCGCCTCGCCGAGCTGGTCGGGATCTCGGGTTGGGAGATGCGCTCGCGCAATCTGGTGGCCCCGGGTGTGGTCTGGGGCCCCGGCCAGGTGATGGACGACGGCAGCCTCGGAGCGCGCGCGTGCCTCGAGGCTGTCCGACCGGCCTATGAGGAGGCGATAGCCGCCGGTCGAGCGGTCGGCCTTGGTGTCGGGTTGAAGAACTCGGGTCTTGGCAACGGCTTCAAGGAGATCGCTCGGGCGGTGGTGCGCTTTCGCGAGGACGACATCGTCGAGGTTCGGCACTGTTGGACCGAGATGGGCCAGGGCGTGCACACGGTCGCGCTGCAGGTGGCGGTGACCGAGCTCGGCGTGGATGCTGAGCGCATTCGGGTGATCGTCGACTCGACCCGCGAGTTGGGTGCTGGGCAGACGACTGGAAGCCGAGGCACGTTGATGGGTGCGGGGGCGGTCGCCGAAGCCTGCCGGGCGGCGATGGCCGACGAGTGCCGCGTTGGCGTCGACTACGAGGGGGAGTACCGGGTCGACTGGACGAACTCGCTGTCCGAGGGCGTCGAGCACCCGGTGATCCACTCGACGTTCGGCTACGCCGCTCAGGTGGTCGTGATGGACCCCGACACCGGAACGGTCGAGCGGGTGATTGCCGCTCACGATGTTGGTCGGGCAGTCAACCCGTTGCTCTGCGAGGGGCAGATCGAAGGATCGGTGCACATGGGCCTCGGTTACGCGATGACCGAAGGGTTCCCATGCGATTCCGACGGTCGACCGCTGAACGACACGCTTCGCTCGCTCGACATCATTCGACCGAAGGACATGCCACCGGTCGATGTGATCCTGGTGGAGTCACCGCAGCCCGACTCACCCTATGGCATCAAGGGGGTCGGCGAGATCGGCCTGGTGCCGACCTCGGGGGCGGTCGCCGCGGCGATGCACGCGCGTGATGGCATCTGGCGGAGCGAGCTGCCGCTCGTCAACGAGGCGAATCGCGAGCGCGCCTCAGCCTGGGCCCTCTCGCCTAGCTGAGGCGGACCTCAGTCGGCGGCTGGGTCGAGGGCCGCGAGGTTGCGCTCCATATCGACCCTCTGGTCGGCGAAACGCCTCGCGATGATGTCGTGCTCGCGGTCGGGCATGCGCTCGAGTGCCGCGGTGAGACCGCTGCGCCCGAGTCCGATCCGGTAGGTCTGAGTCACCGTTGTCCCGTTAGGACTCTCCCCGAGGGTGAATCCCCACCAGGCGAGTGGCACCTCAGGGTCGCCGACCGCCCATGTGAGCCGAAGCGGGGGTTCGCACTCCACGATGGTTGACGTTGTCTCCCACTCACCGAAGTGCTCGTTTCGGTTGCGTCCGAGGAATCTCGCGCCGACCGCGGGGCCGCTGGCGCCATCGAGCCATTCGGCGCCGAGAAACTCCCGAGAGTGCGCCGCGGGGAACTCGATGTCGCTGATGAGCGCCCAGATCTCCTCGGCGGGACGGCCGACGAGTCGCGTGACCGAGGTGGAGGGACAGTCCGCGACGCGGAGAGGTGTCTGCTCTTCGGCTGGCTCGGTCATGGGGCCGTATGGTGCCACACATGCGAGTCGCGATCGCCGTCGACATGTCCTCCGACGACGACGCGAGGTTCGTGCTCGAGGCAGAGCGTCTCGGCGTCGACGCGGTGTGGGTTCCTGAGGCTTGGGGTTACGACGCGCTCACCCCGCTCGCCTTCCTCGCTGCCCGCACCGAGCGAATCCAGCTCGTCTCGGGCATCGTTCAGGTCGGTGCTCGTACACCGGCGATGCTCGCGATGCAGACGATGTCGTTGCAGCGCCTCTCGGGTGGAAGGTTTGAGCTCGGGCTCGGCTCGAGCGGCCCGAGGATCATGGAAGCTTGGCATGGGGTTGCGTTCCCTCCGCCGGTCCCGGCGATGCGCGAGACGATCGAAATCGTGCGTTCTGCTGCCGCGGGGGAGCGTCTCGGCTGCCGCGGTGAGGTTTACACGGTGCCCCTCGATGGGGCCGGCCGCGGTATCCGCTCGTCGGCGAGTCCGACCGAGGTGCTGATCCACATCGCCGCGCTCGGGCCGAAGATGCTCGAGTTAACCGGAGAGTGCGCCGATGGTTGGCTCGGTAACGCGTTCATCGCAGAACAGGCGGAGGTGTTCCTCGAACCGTTGCGTCGGGGCGCGCGACGTGCGGGACGCGACTTGAGGGACATCACGGTGACAATGCCGGTGGCGGTGGAGTTCGACGACGATCTGGAGCGGGTGGGTCGAAAGCACGCGGACGGCTACGCCTTCACGATCGGCGCGATGGGGCCACCGGACCGGAACTTTTACAGCCGGGCCTTCGCGAGGCAGGGGTTCGCCGAGGAGGTGCAGGTGGTGTCCGACCTGTGGGCGGAGGGCCGTCGGGAGGAGGCCGCGGCCGCGGTGCCGATCGAGATTGGCCTGCACACGAACTTGGTGGGGCCCGAGGCGTATGTGCGTGAGCGGATCCGCGCCGACCGCGATGCCGGCGTGACGACCCTGCAGGCGAAGACGACCGGGACGGTCTCGGAACGACTCGACACCGTTGGACGACTTCTGGACCTGGTGGCCGACGTCGTCTCGGAGCGAGACTGACCCCAATTTGCGCACTTGTGATCGAGCATGTGATGATCGTCACCCTGAGTTCGGACGTCCGTCCGATCTGCGGTCACCACCAGGGGGGTCTGATGCCCATCGAGTCGTCCGGTCACAGCGCCGGTAATCCGCGCCTCTACGAGCTCATCGAGCATTCACCGAAAACGGGGAAGAGCCCAACCGTGTGGGCCTGGCCGCAACTCATAGACCACCTCAAGGTCGCGGGCCAGCCAGTGCAGGGTCCCTGGCCTCCCCATCAGGAACCACGGCCCGACCCCGACGCCGAGTCGCTCCCGACGGCGATCCCCGACGACGGCGGCCGCTGAGCGGCGAGCGAGAAACGAGGAGAGATGTATCCATCCCGATTCAACTACGAGTCGCCGAGCACCATTGAGGAAGCGATCGCGCTCCTTGA
>Ga0208547_1001140_pt1 | contig 14837 bp, 15 predicted proteins | sample DEB08_DNA_5_FD_185501 | JGI IMG/M metagenome (GOLD analysis project Ga0208547, IMG submission 185501) | Aqueous microbial communities from the Delaware River and Bay under freshwater to marine salinity gradient to study organic matter... | ecosystem: Environmental > Aquatic > Marine > Coastal ...
GCCGGACTCGTCGACGCGCTAGCGGCCCGCGACGTGCCGGCCTTCGGTCCGTCCGCCGCGGCCGCGCGGCTGGAGGGGTCGAAGGCGTTCGCGAAGGCGGTCATGGACGCGGCCGGCGTCCCGACCGCCCCGTGGACGGCGACGTCGGACCGGGCCGAGGCGCTGGCCGCGCTCGACCGGTCGGGTCCGCCGTGGGTGGTGAAGGCCGACGGACTGGCCGCCGGGAAGGGCGTCGTCGTCACCGAGGACCGCACGACGGCCGAACGCGCCGTGACCGACGCGCTGGTCGAGGGCCGGTTCGGCGCCGCCGGGGCGACCGTCGTCGTCGAGGGGTTCCTCGCCGGCCCCGAGCGCAGCCTCTTCGCGGTCTGCGACGGGGAGGACGCGGTCCTGCTGGTCCCCGCGCAGGACCACAAGCGCATCGGCGACGGCGACACCGGGCCGAACACCGGCGGCATGGGGGCGTTCTCCCCGGTGCCCGGCTTCGCGCTCGGCGACGCCCGCGTCGACGCCCTGCGCGACACGCACGTGCTGCCGGTGCTGCGCGAGATGGCGCGGCGCGGCACGCCGTTCCGCGGGCTGCTCTACGTCGGGCTCGTCGACACGATCGACGGGCCGCAGGTGCTCGAGTTCAACGTCCGCCTCGGCGACCCCGAGGCGCAGGTCGTGCTGCCGCGGCTGACGTCCTCGCCCTCGGCCCTGCTCCGCGCCGCCGCCGTCGGATCGCCGGCGCGCGGCGACGGCGTCGCGTCGGTGCCCGTCGCCTTCGACGCCGGGGCCGCCGTCACGGTCGTGCTGGCCTCGGCGGGCTACCCGGCCTCGTCGACGTCCGGCGTCCCGATCGAGGGCGTCGACGCGGCCGCCGCGACCGGGGCGCACGTGTTCCACGCCGGCACCGCGTTCGACGACGCGGGTCGGCTGGTCACCGCCGGCGGCCGGGTGCTGGCGGTCACCGGGACGGGGCGTGACGTCGCCGCCGCCCGCGCCGCGGCGTACGGTGCCGCGGACCTCATCCGCTTCGAGGGGCAGCAGCGTCGGGGCGACATCGCCGCGTCGGTCGGCTGACCGGGTCGCCGCCACCGGAGGACCGCGCATGGACGCCGCGACGTGGGACGACCGCTACCGCGACCGCGGACTGGTCTGGGGCGCCGGGCCGAACGCGCTCGTCGCGGCCGAGACCGCCGACCTGCCGCCCGGCCGGATGCTCGACCTCGCCGGTGGCGAGGGACGCAACGCCATCCACCTCGCCGAGCAGGGCTGGGACGCCGAGGTCGTCGAGTTCTCCGAGGTCGCGCTCGAGAAGGCGCGGGGACTGGCGGCGTCGCGCGGCGTGACGATCGCCACGACGCTCGCGGACGTCACCGCGGCGCCCGACCTCGCGTCCGCGGACCTGGTGCTGATCTGCTACCTGCAGGTCCCGGCCGCGCCGTACGCGGCGGCCGTGCGCCACGCGGCGACGCGGGTCGCACCGGGCGGGACGCTGCTGGTCGTCGTCCACGACCGGGACAACCTCGAGCGGGGCGTCGGCGGGCCGCCGGACCCGGCGATGCTGCCGACGGTCGCGGACACGCGCGCGGCGCTCGACGGTTCGGGGCTGGAGGTCGTCCGCGCCGAGCAGGTGCTGCGGCGGGTGGAGACGCCCGACGGGCCGCGGGACGCGGTCGACCACGTGGTGCGGGCGGTCCGGCCGGGCTGAGGATCGGCCACGTCGGCGGAGCCCCGATCAGGCCCCGTCCGGCTCGAGTCCGACCCAGCGCGCCCCGTCGGCGGTGACCTCGCGCTTGAACACCGGGACACGCTCCTTCACGCGCTCGAGGCCGTCGCGGCAGGCGGCGAACGCCTCGTCGCGGTGCGCCGCGGCCGCGGCGATCAGGATGGTGTGCGCGCCGACCGGAAGCGGGCCGACCGCGTGGACCAGGACCAGCCCGCGGACCTCCGGGTGGTCGGCGCGCAGCTCGGCCGCGATGACGTCCAGCTCGCGGGCGGCCATCTCCTCGTACGCCGAGTACTCGAGGCGCACGACCCCCTCGAGGTCCTCCGCATGGTCGCGCACCAGCCCCTGGAACGACACGATGGCGCCGACCCGCGGATCGCCGAGGGCCGCCAGCTCGGCGGCGACGTCGATCGGACCGTGGACCAGGCCCGTCCGCGTCACCACCGCGCCCGCCCCGACGTCGTCCGAGCCCCCGGCGACGGGCGGCAGGACGGCGACCTCCTCGCCACCACGCAGCACCAGGTCGGCGTCGGCGACCTCGAGGTCGACCGCGACCGCGCAGCGGGGCAGCAGCGTCGCGACGTCGGGGAACGCGTGCGCGAGCGCGTCGCGGAGCTCGCCGACGGTCGCCCCGTCGGGGACCTCGACGGGCAGCACGGTGAGTCCGGCGCGGTCCGCCACGCCGCCGAACGCCCGGACCTCGACGCGCACGCGACCTCCTCGGCGCGGCGACGCTACCGGCGGCGGGGCCTCGGTACGGTGGCGACGCCGCGACGCTGCCGGCCGCGCCCCGCGCCCGTCGCGTGCATCACGAGGAGGACCGCGGTGCAAGACGCCGAGCTGCTGCTGCCCTGCAACGTCGTGCTCCGCGGCACGGCGGAGGGGACCGAGGTCAGCGTCGCGGACCCCGGCGCGCTGGTGGAGATGGCCGGCGAGGACCTCGACGGGGTCGCCGGCGAGGCGCGGGAGCGGCTGTCGCGGGCGGTGGCGCGCCTGCGGGGCTGAGCCCCCGCGCGCCGACCGGACCGACCCTCAGCGGGTCTCGCGGAACACGACGTGCCGGCGCAGGACCGGGTCGTACTTCTTCAGCTCGAGGCGGCCGGTGGTGTTGCGCCGGTTCTTCCGCGTCGTGTAGCTGGCGCCGGTGCCCTCCGTCGAGCGGAGGGTGATGACGGGGCGGATGTCGTCCTTCTTGGCCATCAGGCGAGCTCCCCACGGGCGCGGAGGTCCTTGACCACGGCCTCGATGCCGCGCCGATCCACGGTCTTGATGCCCTTCGCCGAGAGCGTCAGCGTCACGAACCGCTTCTCGCTGGGGACCCAGTACCGCTTCGTCTGGATGTTGATGTCGAAGCGCCGCTTCGTCCGCACGTGCGAGTGCGAGATGTTGTTGCCCGAGCGGCCGACCGCGCCGGTCAGCATGCAGCGACGTGCCATGACGGATCCCATCGGGAGGGGGTGGGGCGGTGCGTCCGGGGGCCGCTCGGAGGTCCTCACGGGCCACCTCGGATGCGGGGCGGAGGATAGCCCCGTCCGTGAGACCCCCGCCACCCGGGCCCGGCCGGGTCCGGGGACCGTCCGGACGGGCCGGCGGCCCGGATCGGGGTCGCCGTCCCCCCGGCGAGGCCGTATCCTCCCGCCCCCACCCCGCAGGACCCGGAGCCGTCGATGCGCGCCGACATCCATCCCGAGTACCGCCCGGTCGTGTTCCGGGACCGTTCGGTCGACTTCGCGTTCCTGACGCGCTCGACCGCGGACGTCCCCGAGACGATCGAGTGGGAGGACGGGAACACCTACCCCGTCGTCGACATCGAGGTCTCGGCGGCCTCGCACCCGTTCTACACGGGGAAGGCGCACGTCATCGACGCCGCGGGCCGCATCGAGAAGTTCCGCCGCAAGTACGGCCAGCGCTGAGCCGCGCGGTCCGGTGCCCGAACTGCAGCGGGACCTCCGCGGACGGGCGCTGCGGGACCTCCGCGTCTCGGTCACCGACCGGTGCAACCTCCGCTGCACGTACTGCATGCCGCGCGAGGTCTTCGGCCCGGACTACGCGTTCCTCGAGCGCGACGAGCTGCTGACCTTCGAGGAGATCGCCCGCCTCGTCCGGGTGATGGTCCCCCTCGGTGTCGAGAAGGTCCGGCTGACCGGCGGTGAGCCGCTGCTCCGGCGCGACCTCCCCGACCTGGTCGCGATGCTGGCCGGGATCGACGGGGTTACCGACCTCGCGCTGACGACGAACGCCGTCCTGCTGCCGCGGCACGCCGCGGCGCTGGCCGCCGCCGGACTCCACCGGGTCACGGTCAGCCTGGACGCGCTCGACGACGCCATGCACCGCGCGGTCGCCGACACGGACGTCCCGGTGGCCGCGGTCCTCGCGGGGATCGACGCCGCGGTCGCCGCCGGGCTCGGAGCGGTGAAGGTCAACGCGGTGCTGCAGCGGGGGGTGAACGACGGCGAGGTCGAGGCGCTGGCGGCGTTCGGCCGGGACCGCGGCGTCACCGTCCGGTTCATCGAGTTCATGGACGTCGGCACGACGAACCGGTGGCGGCGGGACCGCGTCGTGCCGGCCGCCGAGGTCATCGACCGCATCGGCGCCCGCTGGCCGGTCGAACCGGTCGAGCCGACCCGCCCGGGCGAGGTCGCCGAGCGGTGGCGGTACGTCGACGGTGCGGGCGAGGTCGGCGTGATCGCCTCGGTGACGCGGCCGTTCTGCGGCACCTGCACGCGGGCCCGGCTCTCGGCGGTCGGCGAGCTGTTCACCTGCCTCTTCGCGGCGTCCGGCACGGACCTGCGCGGCCCGCTCCGGGACGGCGCGGACGACGCGGCCCTGGCCGCCGCGGTCGGGGGCGTCTGGGCGCGCCGCGACGACCGCGCCTCCGAGCTGCGCGCGGAGGACGGTCTCTCCGGCCCCCGCGTCGAGATGTCCTACATCGGCGGCTGACCCGGCGGCCGCCGGGCCCCGGCCGGCCCTCACCGGCCGGACCCTCGCCGGGCGCCCGCGCGACGAACGCGCGCGACTGTGCGCTGGAGACGCGCGGTGGACCGACAGGCGGCCGACGCCCCGTAGGGTCCGCACCCCCTGCCCGTGGGAGGGGCGGGGACCGCAGCAGCCTCCGGGCGCGCGGACGCACGGGACGCACCCTCGGGTGCCGGGTGGTCGGGAGCCCACCCTCCGTCCCTGGGTCCCCGGGTCCGACGGTGCGGGCGTTCGCCCCCGTCGGACCCGGGGGCCACGTGCGTCGGGGGTCGTCAGGGGCAGGTGTCCGGGGGCTGCTGCATCCCCTGGGCGCCGTGTCACCGGTGCTCGGTGTCGCCCTCCAGCAGGTCCGCCGCGTGGCCGAGCAGGTCGAGGATCGCGGTGAGGCTCTCCGTCGCCCCCTTCGGCGAGCCGGGCAGGTCGACGATCAGCGTCCGACCGCGCACGCCGCAGACGCCCCGGGCGAGGTCCGCCCGTGGGGTGATCGCACGGCCGGCCGCCCGCATCGCCTCGGCCAGGCCCGGCACCGGCCGCTCGATCACGTCCGCGGTCGCCTCGGGCGTGACGTCCCGCGGTCCCAGGCCCGTGCCGCCGGTCGCGACGACGACCCGGCGGCCCTCGTCGTCGGCGAGCCGGCGCAGCACGGACGCGATCGCCGCGCGGTCGTCGGCCACGAGGGCCCGGTCCACGGTGAAGCCGGCTCCCTCGAGCAGCGCCGCGACGGCCGGCCCGGCGGCGTCCTCGCGCGTCCCCGCCGAGACGCCGTCGCTGACCGTCACGACCGTCGCCGTCCGCTCCGCCGCCATGCGCCGCCCTCCGGTCCGCGGTCGGGAGCGTAGGTCCGGCGACCCGGTCGGCCCCGGCGGACCGGCTGGCGCCGCGCGTCCCGGTCGGCGATGCTCGGCCCGACCCGGCCGACGGGGACCGCCCCGGCCGACGCGGAGGACGACGTGACCGTGCCCGTGCCCGTCGCCGCGGGGAAGGTCCGCGACCTGTACACGGTCGGGGACGACGAGCTGCTGCTCGTCGCCAGCGACCGCATCTCGACCTACGACGTCGTGCACCCGACGCCGATCCCGGACAAGGGCCGCATCCTCACCTCGGTCAGCGCGTTCTGGTTCGACCGCCTCGCCCCCATCGCGCCGCATCACCTCCTCGCGGCGGACGACCGCGCCCTGGCGGGGCTGGACCTCGCGGCGGCGGGGCTGGACGCCGCGCACCTCGCGGGGCGGACGGCGCGGTGCCGCCGGGCCGAGGTCGTCCCGTTCGAGTGCGTCGTCCGCGGGCACCTCGCCGGGTCCGGCTGGGCCGACTACCGCCGCACCGGCGCCGTCTGCGGCATCGCGCTGCCGTCGGGGCTGCGCGAGGCCGAGGAGCTCCCGACCCCGCTGTTCACGCCGGCGACGAAGGCGGCCCGGGGCGACCATGACGAGAACGTGCCGTTCGCGCGGCTCGTCGCCGAGCTCGGCGCGGCGCTGGCCGGCGAGCTGCGCGACCGCTCGCTCGCCGTGCACGCCGCCGGCGCCGCGCACGCCGCCTCGGTCGGGCTGATCCTCGCCGACACCAAGCTCGAGTTCGGGCTCGTCCCCGACGGCACCGGCGGGCGGGAGCTGCTCCTCGTCGACGAGGTCCTGACGCCGGACTCGTCGCGGTACTGGCCGGCCGACGCCTGGGCGCCCGGGGGCAGCCCCCCGAGCTTCGACAAGCAGTACGTCCGCGACCACGTCACCGCGTCCGGCTGGGACCGGGAGCCGCCGGGGCCGGCGCTGCCCGACGACGTCGTGGCCGCGACCCGCGCGCGGTACGTCGAGGCCCACGACCGGCTGACCGGCCGGGCGTTCCCGACGCCCTGGGACGGGCGCGGTCCGGCGTGACGGCCCGGTCGGGCCGCGGACCCCGCTGCTAGCGTCGCGCGGCCGCACCCCCGCACCCCCGCGCCGCCGCGCGCAGCCGGGCCGTCCGTCCGGACCGTCCGTCGGGATCCCCGCGGAGCCACCATGTCCGACGCCGTCCTCGTCCCGCTCGTCATCGGGCTGGCGGTCGCCGTCGTCGTGCTGGCCGCCGGCACCGTCGTGCTGGCCCTCCGGCTCCGCCGGCTCGCCGCGGACCAGCGTCGGGCGTTCGACGGCGTCGAGGTCGACGTCCTCGCCGCCCTCGCGCGCCACACCCGGCGACTCGACGCGGCCGACGCCGACGTCGCCGCGCTCCGCGGTGACGCCGCCGGGCTCCGCGAGGACCTCGGCCGGACGGTCAGTCGGCTCGGCGTGGTCCGGTACGACGCGTTCGAGGACGTCGGGGGCGAGCTGTCGTTCTCGGCCGCCCTGCTCGACGCCCACGACGACGGGCTCGTGATCACCGCGATCAACGGCCGGTCCGAGGGACGGACCTACGCGAAGCTGGTGACCGGTGGCGCCGCGGCCTCGCCGCTCTCCGACGAGGAGCGGGCCGCGCTCGACGCCGCCCGCGGCGGCCGCAGCGAGGTCCGGGCCGACGGTCGGGGTGCGCGCCGCTGGCGCGACCGCGAGCGGGCCTGACCCCCACCGGGAGGAGCACGACATGAGCGCCGCCACCGACGTCGTCGCGTTCCTCGGTCCGGCCGGGACGTTCACCGAGACCGCCGCGCGGACGCTGGCGGCCGGGACCGACGACGCGTCGCTCCGGGCCTGCCGCGACGTGCTCGAGGTGCTCCGGACCGTCGAGCGGGGCGAGGCCGCCCGGGGCGTCGTCCCGATCGAGAACACGCTGGAGGGCTCGGTCACCGCGACGCTGGACGCCCTCGCCTTCGAGACCGACCTCCTGATCCACGGCGAGCTCGAGCTGCCGGTCGCGCTGGTCCTGGCCGCGCCGGCCGGGACGACGCTGGACGCCGTGACCACCGTGCGGTCCCACGTCGTCGCCCTCGGCGCGTCGCGGCGGTGGCTGTCCGAGCACGTCGGGGACGCCGAGCAGATCCCGTCGGCCTCGACCGCCCGGGCCGCGCAGGAGGTCGCCGACCTCGGCGCCGGGCACGCCGCGGTCGTGAACCCGCTGGCCGCGACGCGGTACGGCCTCGAGGTCCTGGCCGAGGGGCTGTCGGACCGGCCGGGGAACATGACCCGGTTCGTGACCATCGGCCGGACGCTGCCGGCGCCGACGGGCTGGGACAAGACGTCGCTGGTCGTGTTCATCGACCGCAACCGGCCGGGCGCGCTGCTGGACCTGCTCGAGGTGTTCGCCGAGCGGGACCTCGACCTCACCAAGATCGAGTCCCGGCCGACCAAGACCGAGCTCGGCGAGTACTGCTTCTTCCTCGACGTCGAGGGTCACGTCGCCGACGAGCGGGTCGGGGACGCCCTGGCCGCCGTCCACCGCACCCAGCGGGACCTGCGGTTCCTCGGCTCGTACCGCCGGTCCGGGGCGCGGAAGCGCGAGGAGGCCGAGCGCATCGCGCGGGACGACGCGGCGTTCCGGACCTCGGCCGCCTGGCTGGCCGACCTCCGCGGCCGGATCGGCCCCTCCGCCTGACCGGTACCCTCCGTCGTCCGAACCGGGACGGGGACCGCCGCAGGGCGGTCGACGGGCCGGGGAGGGCGCCGGGAGGCTTCGCCTAGTCTGGTCTATGGCGCGGGATTGCTAATCCCGTTGGGGGATTCATCCCCCTCGAGGGTTCGAATCCCTCAGCCTCCGCCGGGCGGCGGCGCCGCCCACAACCGAAGACACCCGCGCGGGTAGCTCAGTCCGGATAGAGCACCTGACTACGGATCAGGCGGCCGGGGGTTCGAATCCCTCCCCGCGCGCGACGACCGACCCCGACCGACGGCCCTCCGGGCCCGACGTCGGGGTCGTCGCACGTCCGGCCCCATCGGCGGCCCGCCGGCGCACGGTGACGTCGACCCGGCCGTCGGCGTCGACCGTCGTGGTCGCGTCGACACCCCACCACCGTCCGATCGTCGCCGGGGTCAGGACCTCCGCGGGTGTCCCCTCGGCGACGAGCCGCCCCTCGGAGAGGACCGCCAGACGGTCGCCGAACTGGCCGGCCATCGCGAGGTCGTGCAGCGTCGCGACGATCGTGAGGCCGCGCTCCCGCTGCAGCTCGGCGAGCAGCTCGAGGATGCCGAACTGATGGCCGAGGTCGAGGGCCGCGGTCGGCTCGTCGAGGACCAGCACCGGCGCGTCCGAGACGAGCGCCCGGGCCAGCACCACCCGCTGCCGCTCGCCGCCCGAGAGCGTGCCGAGGTCGCGGGTCGCGAACCGCTCCAGCTCGAGCCGCTGCAGCACGCCGAGGCTGCGCCGGCGGTCGTCGAGCGAGGCCGAGAGCCGCAGGCCCTGGTGCGGCGTGCGACCGAGCAGCACGTACTCGAACGCGGTGATGCCCGGCGGGATCACGGGGGTCTGGGGGACGACGGCGAGGCGACGGGCCCGGGCCGCGGGCCGGCGGTCGACGTCGCCGCCGATCGCGACGGTCCCGGCGTGGCGGACGGTGCCGGACAGCGCCCGGACCAGCGTGGTCTTCCCGGCGCCGTTGGGACCGAGCACCCCGAGCCACGTGCCGCCGGCGACGTCGAGGTCGACGTCGCGGAGCACGACCGCGCCGTCGATGGTGACGCCGAGCCCCCGGACGACGACGGCGCTCATGCGCGGCCCTGCTGCGACCGGAGGATGAGGAGGAAGGCCGGTGCGCCGACGAACGCCGTGATGACGCCGATGGGCAGCTCGGCCGGGGCCTGGACGGTCCGGGCCGCGACGTCGGCCAGCGTCAGGAACGCCGCCCCGAACAGCATCGAGAGCGGCACGACGCGGCGGTTCCCCGTCCCGGCGATCAGGCGGACGCCGTGGGGGACGATGAGGCCGACGAACCCGATCAGCCCGCTGACGGCGACGGCGGTGGCCGTGGCCAACGAGGCGACGGCGAGGATGGCGGCGCGGGTCGGCCCCGGTCGGACGCCGAGCGTCGTCGCCTCCTCGTCCCCGACGGCCAGGACGTCGATCCGGCCGGCCGCGAGGACCAGGACGACGGCGGTGACGATGAGGACCGGCAGCACGAGGCGGACCTCAGCCCAGCCGACGGTGGAGAGCCGTCCGAGGAGCCAGCCGTACACGGCGCGGAGCGAGTCGGCGTGGCGCTGCAGCAGGTAGGTCTGGACGGCGGCGAGCAGGGCCGCGACGGCGACGCCGGCGAGGATCAGCGCGGCCGGACCGGAGGGCCGGCCCCGACGGAGGCTCAGTCCGGCGGTCGCGAGGACCGCGAGGACCGCCCCGACGAACGCGGCGGCCGGCAGCGCGAACCCGCCGGCGAGGGACGCCGTCCCCGTCACGATCGCGAGCGTCGCGCCGAGCCCGGCCCCGGCCGCGACGCCTAGGAGGTACGGGTCGGCCAGCGGGTTGCGGAACACGCCCTGGTACGCGGCGCCCGACCCCGACAGCAGCGCGCCGACGGCGAGGCCGAGGATGACGCGCGGCCACCGGATCTCGAACAGGATCGTGGTGCTGGCCGCGTCGAGGCCGTGGGCGACCTCGGCGCCGGGCAGCCGGTCGACCAGCGCCCCGACCACCGCGCCGACCGGCAGCCGGATCGGGCCGACGAGCAGCCCGACCAGCGCCGCGGCGACCGCGGCCCCGAGCCCGAGCGCGACGAGCGGGAGGGTGAGGTCCCGTGGCCGCGGCGGCGCGACCCGGTCGCGGTCGTCGACCGTGACCGGGGGACGTGCCGCCGCGACCGGGGCGCTCACGGGGTGGTGGCCGCCGGCTCGGGGAGGGTCGCGACGGTCGCCGCGACCCGCTCGACGAAGTCGACGACGCGCGGGCCCCACCGGGACGCGACGTCCGGCGCCAGCTCGACGACGCGGTCGGACGCGACGGCCCGGAGGCCGCCGAGCCCCGGGAGCGCCGCGAACGCGTCCGCGTCGCCGCCGGGCAGGAACACCAGGTCCGGGTCGGCGTCGACCAGGTACTCGGCCGAGAGCTGCGGGTACCCGAACGCCTCGCCGTCGGGGTCGGCGGCATCGGCGGCGTTCTCCAGCCCGAACCGGCCGTACACCGAGCCGATGAACGTCGCCGAGGTCGCGGTGAACAGGGCGTCGTCGAGCACGTGGACGTACGTGGCCGGGACGTCGAGCGGCGGCACCGACGCCACGGCGGCCTCGATGCGGTCCTCGAGCGATCGGACCACGTCCTGCGCCGTCGCGACGTTCCCGGTCACGGTCCCGAGGGTCCCCAGCTGCGCGAGCGCGCCGTCGAGGTCGACGGCGGCGTCGAGGACGAGGACCGGGACCCCGGCGGTCTCCAGCGACGCGACGAGGTCGCCCGGGTCGTAGGACACGATCACGAGGTCGGGGTCGTACCCGACGATGGCCTCGACGTTCGGGGTGAACCCGCTGAGGTCCGTCGTCGGCGCCTCGGCCGGGAAGTCCGAGTACTCGTCGACGGCGACGACCTGCGGGCCGGCGCCGACGGCGAACAGGCCCTCGGTCGTGGACGGCGAGAGCGACACGATGCGCTCGGGTCGTGCCGCGATCGCCAGCGTCCGGCCGGCGACCTCGAGCTCGAGCGGGAAGCCGGACGCCGGCTCGTCCGGCTCGGCGTCGGGGTCCTGCTCGGGGGCCGCCGCGGCCGCGTCGGCATCGGGTGGCGCGGGCTCGGGCGTGGTGGCGTCGCCGCCGCAGGCCGCGAGGAGCGCGGCGAGGGCGAGCGCCGGGGCGGCCGCGACGAGCCGGGAGCGGATGCTGCGCATGTTCGCCTCCGGTCGTCGAGGGACGGGAGGCGCGAGCGGCCGGTCGGACCCCGACGTGCGGGCCCGGCCGTGCCGTTCGGACCGACCCCATGTCCTCGAGGGTCTGTGCTGGTCCGCCAGGGCGACGGTGCGACCGGACTCGCCCCCTCCGCGGCGCCGATGCGCCGGGCGGGGGACCACCGTTGCGGGTCAGTGCCGGGTTCCCACCGGACTTCGACCGTCTCCCTGCGCGCGGCACCATAGCGGTCGCCCGTCGGGCCGCGCCTAGCCTGCGCCGCATGATCGACCCCCGCCTCCTCGTCGACGCGCCCGAGGCCACCGCCGCGGCGCTGGCCCGCCGTGGCGTCGACGCCGCCGCGCTCGGCCGCCTCCGCGAGCTCGACGAGGCCCGGCGCGCGGCCGTCGCGGCTCTCGACGCCGCCCGGGCCGAGCAGAACGCGGCGTCGAGGGCGATCGGCCGGGCCGCCCCCGAGGACCGTCCGGCCGCGATCGAGGCCGCCGCCGCGCTGAAGGCACGGGTCGCCGCGGCCGAGGAGGCGCGGGAGGTCGCGATCGCCGCCCACCACGACGCGTTCGCCCGGGTGCCGAACCTGCCGCACCCCGACGCGCCCGACGGCGAGGAGGGCGACGGCGTCGTGCTCCGCGAGGTCGGGACGATGCCGGCGCTCGACGGCGTCGCCGAGCCGCGCGACCACGTGGCGCTGCTCGAGGCGGCGGACGCGCTGGACCTCGCCCGGGGCGCGAAGGTGTCGGGCGCGCGGTTCGCCTACCTGAAGGGGGAGGGGGCGCTGCTCGAGCTGGCCCTCGTCCGGTACGCGGTCGACGTGGCGCTGGCGCACGGGCACGAGCCGGTGGTCCCGCCGGTGCTGGTCCGCGAGCCGGCGATGTACGGGACCGGGTTCCTCCCGACCGACGAGCAGCAGCTGTTCGCGACCCGGGACGACGACCTCTACCTCGTCGGGACGTCCGAGGTCCCGCTGGCGGCGCTGCACATGGACGAGGTCCTGGACCCGTCCGAGCTGCCGCTGCGGTACGCCGGCGTCTCGCCCTGCTTCCGCCGCGAGGCCGGGGCGCACGGGAAGGACACGCGCGGGATCATGCGCGTCCACCAGTTCGAGAAGGTCGAGCTGTTCAGCCTCGTCCCGCCCGAGGACGCCGACGCCGAGCACGAGCGCATCCTGGCGGTCCAGCTGGCCATCCTCGCCGGGCTGGAGCTGCACGCCCGCGTCGTCGACATCCCCGTCGGGGACCTCGGCGCCTCGGCGGCGCGGAAGTTCGACGTCGAGGCCTGGATGCCCGCGCAGGGCGCGTACCGCGAGGTCACGTCCTGCTCGAACACGACCGACTACCAGGCGCGGCGGCTGCGCATCCGCATGCGCGGGGACGACGACAACCGGCTGGTCCACACGCTGAACGGGACGGCGCTGGCCGTCCAGCGCACCATCGTCGCGCTCGTCGAGCAGCACCAGCGGCCCGACGGCACGGTCGCGGTCCCGGCGGCGCTGGTGCCGCACCTCGGCCGCGAGGTCCTGCTGGCCCGGTGACGGCGACCGGCCGGGGCCGCGACGCCGCCCGGTCGCCGTCCGGCCGGGGTCCCGTCACGTCCGACCGGGCATGCTCGCGCCCCGGCGTCCCGCGCCGGGGGACCGAGGGGCCGATGCGGCGCGCGACGACGGCGGTGGCCGTGGTCCTGCTGCTCGCGGCCTGCGCGACGCCCGGGACCGGCCCGGGCGGCCCGGACGGCGCGGGCGCCGGAACCGATGGCACGGACGCCGTCGACGGGACCGTCGAGGTCGCCTGCGTCCCCCCGGTCGCGCCGGTCGCGCCGGACGGCGCCGTCGTCGACCTCGCGGCCGACCGGGCCGCCGGGGCCGCCGGGACCGCCGGCGGGACGTCGGACGTGGTCGTCCTCGACCTCGGCGGCGGGGACGCCCCGGCGCTGGCCGCCGCGGTCGCCGCGACGCTCGACCCGTGCGACGACACCGGCCCCGTCGACGCCGTCGGCGGCCTCGGGGCGATCGTCGTCGCCGGGGCGCGCGCCGCCGCCGAGGGGCTGCCGCTGCGGCCCGCGGTCCGTCCCGACCGCGTCGCCGACCCGGCCGCCGGCGCCGCGGCCGCGGCCGCCGCCACCCGGGACCTGCTCGCGCGTTGGGGGGCCGAGGAGGTCCTCGTCGTCGGCGAGGACGACGCCGCCGCCTGGACCGCCCTCGTCGCCGAGGCCACGACCGCGGCCGTGCCGCTGCTGCTCCCCGCTCCGCCCCCTCCGCCGGCGGCGCCCGAGCCGACGCCCGCGGACCCGGGGGTGACCGCCGACGCCGACGGCGGGGACGACGCCGCGGCGGGCGGGGACGACGCCGTCGGGGACGACCCGCCCCCGGCGCCGGTCGACCCCGCGGTCGCGGCGCTGGGGACGCTCCCCGCCGACGTCCGGGTCACCGTCGTGGCCTCGGACGTGGACGCGGCCGCCGTGCTGGCCGACCGCGTCGTCGCCGCCGGTCGGACCGGGCCGGGGGTCCGTGTCGTGGCGGACGGACCGACGGCGCGACCCGCCGGCTGGTCCGGCACGGCCGGCGGGACGCTGTGGCTGGCGGACCCGAGCGATCCGGTCCGGTTGGTCGTGGCGGCCGCCGCGGCCGGAGCGCGGGACGAGGCGGTGCTGGCCGTCGATCCCGCCGACGTCGTGGGGTTCCTCCGCCGCGCCGGGACGGTGCGCGAGGTCGCGCCGGCCCGCGTCGTCCTCGCCGGTGCGACCACGGCGGACGTGACCGCGGCCTGGGCGCTGGACGTCGCGCTCCACGTCCCGCAGCTGCCGTGGGGCGGTTGGCTGCCGCTCGACGGCACCCGCATCGTCGCGCTGTACGGCGCACCGAGCGCCCCGACGCTCGGCGCGCTCGGGCAGCAGGACCTCGACGCGACGTTCGCCCGCGTCCGCGACACGGCGGCCCGGTACGACGGCCTCGACGGGCTGCGCGTCGTGCCGGGCTTCGACCTGATCGTCACCGTCGCGTCGGCCGCTCCCGGGCCGGCCGGCGACTACAGCCAGCGGGTCCCGATCGAGCGCCTCCGGCCGCTGATCGACCGCGCCCGGGTCGAGGGCATGGCCGTGTTCGTCGACCTGCAGCCCGGCCGGACCGACTTCCTCGCTCAGGCGCAGGAGTACGAGGAGCTGCTGCTCGAACCGCACGTGTTCCTGGCGCTCGATCCCGAGTGGCGGCTGGGACCCGACCAGGTCCACCTCCGCCAGATCGGATCCGTCGAGGCCGCCGAGGTGCAGCGGGTGGCGGACTGGCTGGCCGAGCTCGTCCGACGGGAACGGCTGCCGCGGAAGGCGTTCATGCTCCACCAGTTCCTGCTGGAGATGCTGCCGGAGCGCGACGCCGTCGTCGTGCCGCCGGAGCTGGTCGGCGTCGTCCACGTCGACGGGCAGGGTCCGGTCGC
>Ga0208547_1001148_pt1 | contig 14789 bp, 13 predicted proteins | sample DEB08_DNA_5_FD_185501 | JGI IMG/M metagenome (GOLD analysis project Ga0208547, IMG submission 185501) | Aqueous microbial communities from the Delaware River and Bay under freshwater to marine salinity gradient to study organic matter... | ecosystem: Environmental > Aquatic > Marine > Coastal ...
AAAAAATGTTTCTAAAATAAGAGCACATGATGCTATTATAGGAGTCTTGTATCTCATTAGTGCAGGCTTAACACTATATACTTCTAACTTGAACTTTGTGTGGATTGCGGTAGTAGTTGGTGGACTTCAACTTATCAGGCTAATGACAAAATTCTGCCCAGTGTATTTCATCTTTAATAAATTAATGCCAAATACTGAACCTATTCAGAATGGCAAGTAAAACTTAATCCACTACAAGATTTAGTTGTGCTGCAACTTTGAATAAGTGGGGGAGCACAGCGAGACCGCTACACCACACTAATCAAAAGCCCTGCAGTTCGCAGGGCTTTTCCTTTGAAACATTTTGATTAAGTTTATATTGCATTTAAACTTTAAAATGAATTAAACATGAAAAAAGTCGCTTTACTTATAACAATTACCTTTTTCATAACTAGTTGTCAGAATAATGAAACTGTTGTGAATAGAAATGTGGGTGAAATTATAAGCGGAAATAATAAAGGTAGTACCTATTCTATTGGAAGTATGGAGCACGCTCAACTAGCACTAGATTTTTCAAATGCATTTGTAAATCAAGATTATGATTTTGTAAATGAAGAAAATTATCAAAAAACCGTCTTTTTTTATCCTGAAAAAGGACTAGATAGACTTGAATTTGATTTACCTACTTTAATTGAACTTGCAAAATCTATGCACGAACCATATGATTCAATTAGAAGAAGTGTTTATGATGTAATTTCTGTAGTCCCTTCTTATGATGAGAATTTAACTATTGTAATGTTTCCATTTACTGAAACAAGATATAGAAAGGATGGTGAAATAGAAAAATATAGATTTTTTGAAAGACATGATATTAGAGATGGCAAAATTGCCGGAGTGAGAAAATGGAGTCAAGAAGAATAAAACGAAATGAAAAAGTTTAGATTATAATCATGGAAGCTGCAACTTTGAATAATAGGGGGAGCAACATATAATGACAAAACCGTTATACTTTTATAGTGTAACGGTTTTTGTTTTTAAGAAATAGCAATGAAAGTACTTATCACGAACTATATCTCTCAATTTAAGGAAATACAAAATGGCCAACCATGGGTTGGTAATTCCTATCGCAGCATTCTAAGAAACATCAACGATACTAATGGTTTTATCCAACCGCTTAAGGAGATGCATAGTATTGCCGAGATACTTTCTCACTGTACAATGTGGAGAAATGAAGCAACGCTTAAAATTGAAAAAGGATTTGGAACCAAAACAGATGATTCTATAGAGAACTGGCTATCAAACTCCGTACTCCAAAATAAAGGATGGAAAGCAATCCATAATAATTATAAACTAAGTATTGAAAACTTTATTGAAGCATTGTCTTGCAAAGAAGATACATTTTTGATGAGAACTTATTACGATATTGATTTCAAGAAAGAATGTCAATATAAATTCTTGATTGAGGGAATGCTTCACCATGATCTTTATCATTTAGGTCAATTAGGACTAATAAAAAAGTTTATAGAGGAAACTTAAATATTCAATTATAACCTAATCCATTAAAAGAAGAAGTTGTGCTGCATCTTTGAACAAGAGGGGGAGCATAGTAATAAAGAGCGTTTCGGGAGATTTCTTGAAACGCTTTTTTATTTTCTGTTCCCATATTTGTTCCCAATTATTTATAAATTTTCATTCGTTGACTATTGTATTTAGGCTCTGAAAAACAGAATGAAACTTGGCTTTTTATCTTCTCTAATACTCTGAAACATCTATATTTTAAAGGGGTTGAGAAAATTCAAAGCAAATACGAAGATATTTTTCTAGACCTATTTAGCCCCTTAATTCACAACCAATAGTGTTATCTATTTTTAGGTAAGACCCTACACAAGGGTTTTGACCTAAATTTTTGACTATGGAAACACTCCATCTAGACGACATTAGTTTACGAATTGATAAAGACTTTGAATATCAATTCAAGGATTACACAAACTCAAAGTTTAGAGTGCTCTCTACAGAGTTTTACGAAAAACCTAATCCTATAATTGAAATCTACGACCAGGACAAAGACTATTGGGATATTCTGGCCACGCTTGGCAATATCAGCACTATAAAAGGGAAGGCAAAATCAAGAAAGTCAACCCTATTATCTCTTATTGTGGCATCGGCTATCAGTGGAGAAGTTATCGAGGGAAAAATCCGATCCAACCTTCCAAAGAATAAACAGAACATCTTGTATATCGACACAGAGCAACAATTGCATCATGTAAGCTTCAATTTGCACAGAGTAAAAACCCTTACTAATTCAACTGATATTGACGGCAGTCTTTATATGTACTGTCTGCGACCTTTATCACCAAAAGAAAGAAATATATTAAGGCTCAGCGATTATACCTCAATTGAAGATGATAATTTTCTTTTTATAATCAATCAAAGCGATTTTGAAAATGCGGAGGACTGCAACGGAAATTGCGAATAGACACTTTTATTCACACGGTATAAACGCAATAACGACTTTATATTACCGTTAAAGACTGATGACACTTTTAAATCACTCAAAGAAGAAAATATCGGACTACAACAAGAAATAGACGTCTTGTACACTTATTCTACTAATCACTAGTTGTACAAGGTTCGGTCTAAGGGCAGCCTTAGAAGAGAACTACTCAACGCTCATCTATTTTAAACCATTGATCAGGGGACGGAAAGCTCACCAACGAAAACGACAAAAAGGCCATGGATGGAATGCTCAGAAGAGCCAAGTCCATTTTGCAACCAACACCTTTACCTCACTCTATGACAAAGGCTATCACACAGGGAGCGAGTTCAAAACAGCGGTTTTGAGACAGACTGACGGTCTTGTATAAACGTAGTAGCGAGTTTTTAAACCAAAACATTACCTTTCAGTACAGAAGTTGGTTTTAAGCAAAGCGGCTAAGTTTAGCACCAAAGCCGCTATTGCGTTTATATAGTGTTAGCAAAAGTGTTATTAGAAAGTACAAGGTTCAGAATTTTCTCTTTTTTCTTCTGTAAAACGAAAAGTAAATTCAAATTCCAATGGACTAGTTTCCTTTCTGTCTTCATAATTTTCAATTCTAATCAATCCATATTCACATTGAGAGCTGTCATCACCATACTTAAACATGCGACGACCAGCAAAATTTGCAAAAGGTTGATAATTATTAATACTAGGTTTTTCTTTATATTCACTAGTTAAAGACTCTGAACGTATTAAAGTATCACCAGGTTGAATTACGTATCCTGAAATATCATCAGATTTTATAACTACACTTGTTTCATTTATCAAGTAAATAGTCGCTGACGTGGTATATTGTGGTTCAGCTATTGTGCAAGCATTCAATAAAATTATTGAAATGCTAATAATAATTAGAAATTTTATATTATTCATATGCTCTAAATAAACGGTTTAAATTATCTTCTGTTGAGTTTGTATATTTACGTATAATATTATCTCTCCAATCATTCCAAGTTTTTTGATCTACTAATGCATCCTCTATTTGTCTAATTGTATATCCTGAAACTTGATCGTTAGGATCATTATAATAACCCTTATTAGTACGGGGGTGTTCATCCTCGTCTACACCAAAATCATCGTCTATCATATCAGAAACTACCAATGTATAATCATTTGTTTTAAATTCACGTCCTAAATAATTTGGATAAGTCATTCTGCCTAATTCCCATTGTACACCTCTTGCCCAAGATTCTTTAACTTTGCTGCTTATACTATTAAAATTACCTGTAATAGAATTTTCCATTTTCCAATGAGAAGCATGAGCTAATTCATGAATCGTTGTTGCATAGGTAAAAATAGCAGGTCTCTGATAAGTATAAATTCTTATAGGGCTATAGAGTCCAAATGCTCTCCAAAAACTTGTGTGACAAGCAGCACTTGCTGAACCTCCACAACCTCCCTCATCTTGCAAAGCTGCTTTTATTTTCATTTGAGTTTTCCAAAAACTATTTTGTGGTGGTCGCCTTAATCCTTTGATATCTTTATAGTAGTAATGATAGGCAGCTCTAAAAATCGTGGCATAGTACTGTTGAGCTCCGCTATTTAAGTTCAAGTCCCAATTGCCTTTCTTTTTTGGGCCGTTGTAGGTGGCTCCATTGAGCCAACCATCTTGAAGTGCAAAATGGTACCTTTCCCAATCAATGCTATAATTAGCATCTCTTCTGAAACGACCATCGCAGGAATAATACCCACTCGAGTTTGCAATTCCTTTGTGAGTAGTAAACCATCTTCTTGCCCTAACTTCAACACCTTCAACCCCAATCCAACTAGAAAAGTTGTCATCCCAAACCCTAATAGTCCCTGCTGGTCTCCACTTGCTTCTTCTAGCGAAAAGAGATTTTTGATTTTGTAAGTCTGTATTCGGCAGATTATTTGTAATACGTAATGCCTCATCAACTAAAGCTTCTACATTACCGTATGAAAACGCTTTTCTGCTTGTGGCATCATCGTTATTATCTTCATCAGGAATAAAGAGTTCTTCGAGTATTTCATTTTCAACGCCACTTGGAAGTTTTTTATCTACTTTAACTGCACAATATTGATAGGTTGGTTGCCCTTTAGGAACCTCAGGGTCTCGATAGAAGTAGCCTCCTTCAGCTATTTCATAATCGAGAGGGTATTCATAAAGAACAAAAGTTGGGTCTCTTTTTAGAATTGATAACTCATCTTCATTCTTTGGAATGAATTTTACATAAAGATGTGTTGTTTCAACATTTAACCCACTAGTTGTGGTTTTTGCACTTACATTAGATTTTTTTAAATTTTCTAATGCTCTTTGCATATTTTCAACTGAATAGGGATTTTCTAATTTCTTTCCTAATTTTATAATTCCATCTACTTGGATTTGATTTATATTCTCCTCGTTTAAAGGTAAAATTTCATCTTCTTTTTGACAGGAATAAATCACTATTCCCAATAGGATAATAATGAGTAACCGATAGCTTTGTTTTCTCATAATTTGAAACTTTCTATATTTATTTACATTTTTACGAACTAGTGTATATATACACTTTCAGGTGTGTATATTACCGGTCATTATTTTTTCCTTAATTGAATGTGCCTATAATTGCTGGGATAATGCAGAAATACAACCCGGCTTGTGTCTGACAATATGCAGACATGAGATAATCATTAAGAGTTAACTCTCCTACTCTTCAATATATTTGAAATAAACGCTGTTGCAGGGCCAAAAGCATATTAAGCCCTCTTGTTATTTGAACTATTTGATAGGATTCTAGTTTGTATTGAAAAAGATGAATTCAATTTTATACTCCTGAACTCCCTTTGTTTTAAGGGTTGATGTCATTAAAAGATGCGCTAAACCTGGCGCGATCAAAATATCGCATTTGAAATCAGAGATAATAACAATTCCAAAAAGATTTACTTGTGCTGCAACTTTGAATAGTAGGGACGGCCGAGCGTAAAGAAAATGTCTAGTGGACATTTTTAGCGAAGGAGCGAGCTGGCGCGCAGGCTAAATGATAAAACCGTTATACTATTATAGTGTAACGGTTTTTTGTATTTCTTATTGAGATTATTCTGTTTTATCAATAAGATTTTGAATTAATTTTCTGCCTATATCAAAATCCATAAGAATTGAAATGCTCTCTAAAGATCAAAAATTTACTTTTCTAGAAAGTCTACATTTCCCATTCTGGATCATAAAAGACGCATCCTGGTTTGCAGCAATCCATTTTCTATTATACAAGGAATCCTTACAATTCATTTCCTTCACCTTTGCTATACCAACTATAGCTATTACCGGTTATTTGATTTATTCTGCACCCAATAAATTAAAACTATTAGAAAACATATTATTGGGTTTGTGGTTGATCGCTAATACTTCGTGGATGTTAACTGAATTATATGAATTACCATTGATTTGGCTATCCATTATTTCATTTAGTCTCGGACTTTTGCTTATGATGCCTTTTCTATTGCTTCTTAAAAAAAGTATCTTGAAAAGCCATTGAATTATTTTAACCCAGTTTTTAATTGATTTTGATATAGGCAGAAAATTATTATTCATCTTATTCTCGGGCTGATTTTCAACCAAATTGTTCTTGGTCAAGACAATCCAAATATTGTTCTCGTTGTAATGGATGATATGAGGTTTGATTAATGGAGCGGAGGTGGTCATACTTATTTAAAGACACCAAATATTGATTCTTTGGCACAAATTGGATCAAAACATAATTAGAAGACTTCATTCAAAACTGAGGAAAGAACAATTGAAAGCAATTGGCTTATAGTGATTGGGGTTTCTAATCAGTGTTAACTGCATTCAAATTAATTTTTGTAGTGTTTTTAATTTCGGATAATGCAATATGACTTTGCACATTACCTAAATTTGATAGTAATGAAAGTTTAGTCAAAATAAAATTCTCGTAAGACTCAATATCGCTGACAAGCACTTTAATTAAAAAGTCGAAATTCCCGGTGATTCTATAACATTCAACAACCTCTGGAAATGTCTTTACTTCATTAGCAAACTTCTCGATAAAGCTTCTAGAATGTTCCTTTAGAGATAATTGAATAAAGACTACTTGCTTTAAATTTAATTTGCGATGATTTAAGAGAGTTAGATATTTTTTAATGTATCCTCCCTTTTCTAATTTTTTGATTCTTTCAAAAACAGGTGTTGTTGAGAGGTCTAGTAACTCTGACATTTTCTTCATGGTAACTCTACCATCTTCTTGTAAAAGATCTAGTATTTTAAGATCAATTGAATCCAACTTTTGACTCATATTCGATTTTGAATTAAAAGATATTATAGAATAATTTTCTAATAAAGTACTTATTTATTTATAATAAATTCTATGTAGTTAAAATATTGTAGTGAAATAATATTTATTTATTGTATTTAAATAAATTTAAGATAGTGTGAGGTAGCAAAATGTTTAAAATCAAAAATAACAACTATGCCATATTATCATAAACTAGGAAATATTCCTAAGAAGAGACACACCATTTTCAAAAATCAAGAAGGTGGATTTTATTATGAAGAACTATTTGGAACCATAGGTTTTGACGGCATGTCATCCCTTCTTTACCACAGTCATAGACCTACTCAGGTAAAAGAAATCATAAAATCATATGATGTAGGACCAAAAATCGCATTAGAAAAGAATATGAAGTCTCTAGCACTTAAAGGCTTTCTTATTACCCCTAATTCTGATTATTTAAAAAGTAGGAAAACCATATTAACCAACAGTGATTGTAGTATTGTTTTGGCGGCACCAAAAGAATCTCTTCGGGAATATTTCTATAAAAACGTCGATTCTGATGAACTAATCTTTGTTCACAAAGGATCAGGTACCTTAAGAACACACATGGGAAATATTTCCTTCAAATTTGGAGATTATCTTTTAATACCGCGAGGTATCATTTACCAGATTAATTATGATGGCGAAGACAATAGGTTTTTTATTGTAGAAGCACGCAACCCTATTTATACTCCCAAAAGATATAGAAACTGGTTTGGGCAACATTTAGAAAGCTCACCCTTTTGCGAAAGGGATTTACATGGACCAGAGGAGCTGGAAACATATAATCAAAAAGGAGATTTTATTATTAAAGTAAAGAAACAAGATCAAATCCACGAGTATGTATACGCTGCGCACCCATTTAGTGTAGTAGGATGGGACGGGTATAATTACCCTTATAAATTCTCTATTCACGATTTTGAACCCATTACTGGTAGAGTGCATCAGCCGCCACCAGTGCACCAAACTTTTGAAAACAGTGGATTTACAATTTGTTCCTTCGTACCTCGTTTATTTGATTATCATCCCAATGCAATTCCTGCACCCTACAATCATAGTAATATAGATTCTGATGAAGTGCTATACTATGTAGATGGTAATTTCATGAGTAGAAGAAATATTAAAGAAGGTTATATAACGCTGCATCCAGCAGGTATCCCACATGGGCCTCACCCAGGAACTATGGAGAAAAGCATTGGCGAAAAAGAAACTGCAGAGCTGGCAGTGATGGTCGACACCTTTAAGCCACTAATGATTACAGAAGAGGCATTGAATATCAATGATGATTTATACTATCAATCTTGGTTAGACCAGTAATAAATAGGATTTAAAATTGAATTAAATGACTGAAGTAAAAGACTTAAAGGGTTTACAAAACACTGAATATGATCTTCGTAAAATTTTTTCTGATGCAGAGGATTTTTTACCCCTTTTAGGGACAGACTATATCGAACTATACGTGGGGAATGCGAAACAAAGTGCGCATTATTACAAAACAGCCTTTGGATTTCAATCTCTTGCTTATTCCGGACTTGAAACAGGTACAAAAGATCGAGTCTCTTATGTCCTAGTACAAGAAAAAATAAAACTTGTTTTAACCACCCCATTAAAAAAAGACGGACCAATCAATGATCACATTAACACTCATGGAGATGGCGTCAAGGTAATTGCACTTTGGGTTGAGGATGCTTCAAAATCATTTGAAGAAACTGTAAAAAGGGGAGCTAAACCATTCATGAAACCTACCGTTGAAGAGGATCAATACGGACAAGTAGTTAGATCAGGAATCCATACTTACGGTGAGGTCATTCATATTTTTGTGGAGCGCAAGAATTACAATGGCCCATTTTTACCAGGCTTTAAAACCTGGTCTTCTCATTACAACCCACCAACAGTGGGATTAAAATTCATTGATCATATGGTGGGAAATGTAGAATGGGGAGAAATGAATAAGTGGTGCAAATTTTATGCTGAAATAATGGGGTTCAGCCAGATCATCTCATTTACTGATAATGATATATCTACGAAATATACTGCACTTATGAGTAAGGTAATGAGCAATGGCAACGGAAGAGTAAAATTCCCAATTAACGAACCAGCTGAGGGTATTAAAAAATCTCAAATTGAAGAATATTTAGATTTTTATGGCTGTGCAGGAGTACAACATATTGCAGTAGCTACAGATGATATCGTAAGAACCGTTTCTGAAATGAAACAAAGAGGTGTGGAATTCTTATATGTGCCAGAAACTTATTATGATAATTTATTAGATAGGGTTGGAAATATTGATGAGGATGTTGAAATACTTAAACAAAATGGAATTCTTATAGATCGAGATGAAGAAGGATATCTTTTACAATTATTTACGAAGCCTATTGTAGATAGACCAACTCTATTTATTGAGATTATCCAGAGAAAAGGAGCTCAGTCATTTGGTGTAGGAAATTTCAAGTCTTTATTCGAAGCCATAGAGAGAGAACAAGAAAATCGAGGAACCTTATAAACCTCTCTACCCATGAAATCAAGATCACTCTCGAATTTTCAATGGAATGAGATCACAAAAAAACTACCTAGGCACCTTCATCAATATATCGTTAAGCAACCTTACGAAGATTACACCGCCCAAGATCATGCCATTTGGAGGTATGTTATGCGTTTAAATATGAACTATTTACCGAAAGTAGCACACGCCTACTATCTTAACGGGATTGAACGCTCAGGAATTAGTATTGATCGGATTCCTAAAATGGTAGGAATGAATAGAATATTAAAAGATATTGGATGGGCAGCAGTATCGGTAGATGGATTTATTCCTCCTAATGCATTTATGGAGTTTCAGGCGCATAACGTATTAGTGATCGCTTCTGATATTCGAACTATCGAACACGTAGCTTACACCCCTGCTCCGGATATTATTCACGAGGCAGCAGGTCATGCTCCTATTATAGCAAATCCTGAATATGCAGAGTACTTGCGAAGATTTGGTGAAATAGGGAGTAAAGCTATTTCATCTAATAAAGACCAAGATTTATACGAAGCTATCCGAAAGGTTTCTATTTTGAAGGAAGATCCTCAGGCCGATGAGAAAAGTATAGAGAAGTCTCTAGAAATGCTGCGAAAAGTTCAAGAAAATATGGGTGAACTATCCGAAATGGCTCAACTTAGAAATCTTCACTGGTGGACGGTTGAATACGGATTGATCGGTAGCTTAGAAAATCCAAAAATATATGGCGCAGGTTTACTTTCGTCAATTGAGGAAAGTAAATTGTGTCTTTCAGATAAAGTTGAAAAACGAGATTTTACAATTCAAGCAGCTCAAGTAAATTTTGATATTACAAAGCCACAACCTCAGCTCTTTGTAACACCAGATTTTGCACATTTAAGTTATGTGCTAGAAAAATTTGCCAACAAAATGGCTCTTAGAACGGGAGGACTTAAGGGCCTCGAAAAACTTATCGAATCTCAAAATATAGGGACTATAGAACTTAGTACAGGACTACAAATTTCAGGTTTATTTACAAATGTTATTTCCTTTGAAAATAAGGTAATATATATTCAAACTAAAGGGCCAACAGCCCTGGCATCAAGGGAAAAAGAATTTAATGGTCATGGTATTGATCAATATCCTGAGGGCTTCGGAAGTCCAATAGGGAAATTAGAAAATACCAATTTGGCTATTGAAGATATGTCTCCTAAGGATTTAGAAGCATATGGTATTTACGAAGGAAAGTATATTGATCTTAATTTCGAAGGGGGTATTAAGGTAAGTGGAAAGATTATTACTGGAAAAAGAGATATTAGAGGAAAGATAGTTCTTATTTCCTTTGATAATTGCACCGTCACTCACGGCGAAAAAGTATTGTTCAGACCGGAATGGGGTATTTATGAAATGGCTGTAGGGAAAAAAGTTTTATCTGCTTTTGCAGGACCTGCATGTGCCAATTCTTTTTCAAATTTATATCAGGTATCTCAATCAAAGGGTCGAAAACGAGTCCAAAGCAAAGCGCGACTGAAGCTCTACAAAATGTATGAAGAAATTAGATTAATGAGAGAAGAATCGATTATAAAGTCGGATTCTTTAATCATTATACTTAAAGATTTAAAGGAAAAATACCCGAATGAATGGCTTTTAGGTCTTGAAATATATGAGTTGGTATATGGGAAAGGTCTTGAAATCGAAAGCCAAGTCCATTCTCATCTAATTCAGTTACAATTAAAATCTACATTTAACAAATTGATTTCAGAGGGAATTAATCTAATTAAACAAAATTAACCTATGCTAGATACTTGGATAGAAATACCAGAAAATTCAGACTTTACTATATACAATATTCCCTTTGGTATTTTCCGTACTCATGAAACAACGGCGAGAGCAGGTATAGCAATAGGTAATGAAATTTTAGATCTTGTAAAAGCCCATGAATTAGGGATTTTCAATGATTTTTCACTAGACAGGAATGTTTTTAGATCCAATTTTTTAAACAATTTCATTTCCTTGGGTAAGGAAACGACATCTAGAGTAAGGTTGTGTGTTCAGTCTGAACTTTGTAATAAAAATTCTATTTTAAGAAAAAACAGAGAAGCTTTTTTAAGACAAGACGCAGTGCAAATGCAACTGCCAATATCGATTGGGGACTACACAGACTTTTATTCTAGTATAGAACATGCAACCAATGTAGGCAAAATGTTCAGAGATCCTGAAAATGCTCTACTACCAAATTGGAGGCATTTACCGATAGGCTACCATGGTAGAGCATCGTCAATAGTAGTGAGCGGAACTCCTATTAAACGACCTAAAGGACAGGTAATTTTAACAACTTCGGACACCCCTGTTTTGGCTCCCTCCTCTAAAGTAGACTTTGAATTAGAAATGGGATTCATTATTGGAAAAAATTCTCCTCTAGGTTTCTCTATATCCACAGAAGAGGCAGAGAATTATATTTTCGGTAAAGTACTCTTTAACGATTGGTCCGCAAGAGATATTCAAAAATGGGAATATGTGCCGTTAGGACCCTTTTTATCGAAGAGTTTTGCTTCCTCTATATCTCCATGGATAGTGACTATGGAAGCATTAGAACCATTTAGAGTCGCCGGGCCGTCTCAAGAGCCAGAAGTACTACCTTATCTTTCGTTTAATGGATTAAAGAATTTTGACATTCATCTAGAAGTGTCCATAACTCCATTAAACAAAAAGGAAAGTGTAATAAGTCGTTCTAATTTTAAATATATGTACTGGAATATGAGCCAACAATTAGCCCATCATACTATTAATGGTTGTAATTTAAATGTAGGTGATATTATGGCTTCTGGAACCATTTCAGGTAAAGAAAAAAGATCATATGGATCAATGCTAGAACTTTCTTGGGGGGGTAAAAATCCAATTCAATTAGAGAGTGGAGAAGAAAGAAGTTTTATTAAAGATTTTGACACCATTATTATGAAGGCTTATTGTGAAAAAAATGGAATGCGAGTAGGTTTTGGACAAGTAAGTAACCAATTATTACCCTGCTAATATGGAAGATAAAATGAGCGATACACTTACAATAGATCCTAATTCAATACCGACTAAAGACCTTCATCGGCTACTTCTAACTGCTGTTGCCCCCAGGCCAATTGCATTGGCTAGTACTATAGATATAAATGGGAACGTAAACTTAAGTCCTTTCAGCTTTTTTAATGTATTTAGTTCGAATCCACCCATACTTATATTCTCACCAGCGCGAAGAATTTCAAATAATACAGCAAAGCACAGTTTAGAGAACCTACACGAGGTTAGGCAAGTATGTATCAATATAGTAAACTTTGGTATCGTAGAACAAATGTCCCTCTCTAGTACCGAATATGATAAAGGGGTCAATGAGTATATTAAATCTGGGTTAACCTCGATAGCATCAGAGAAAATAATACCTCCTAGGGTGGCAGAATCTCCAGTATCCTTCGAATGTATTGTAGATCAAATTATTAGTTTAGGCGAAGATGGTGGTGCAGGTAATCTGGTAATATGTCGGGTGACAAATATTCACCTAAATAAACATTACCTAGGAATAGATGGAGAGTTAGATACCCTAAAATTGGATTTGGTAGCAAGATTAGGGGAAAACTGGTATGGAAGAATGACTAAAGACAATCTATTCGAAATAAAAAAACCCATTAACTCCAAAGGAATTGGCGTAGATAATCTCCCACTACATGTCAAAAATAGTTCGGTTTTAACTGGGAATGAATTAGGTAGATTAGGCAATTGCGCCCAAATACCTTCCAAGGAAGAACTCTCAAAAATAAAAATGAACCGTTCACTCCAAAAAGCTATTCAAATGACCAATGAAAAAGAAAAGGAGTTAACAGTTCATAGTATAGCGAAAGAATTACTGAACAATCAAAGAACAGAGGAAGCGCTAGCAGTGCTTTTTAGTCTTTAGTTATAAGTAAGCTATTAGCTTTTTAGAAACCATCCCTTTAATTAAATAATCTCTTTTTTATGTCTTCAGTTTAGAAATGAATTGAAACAATTATTTAATACAAAAAAGATTTACTTGTGCTGCATCTTTGAATAACAGGGGGAGCAAAAGCTAAGCCTAAGTATTTAAAAGGCTTCACAAAGATTGACAAAGCCCGGATCATTTGATTCGGGCTTTTTATTTGTCCACGATTTTGTCCACCAAATCAAGCTTTTCCCGAAATCAGGGTAAAATTTCGCATTGTTTTTGAAGTTATCTTTAGGTCAGTAATTACGGGGCCTCCCGTGATTTTATCGAAAATTATTCATCCGATGAATAAACCGGATTAACCCTTGTTATAGCTTATATGGAACAGTTTAATAAGAATACTTCACTTTCAAGAGAGTATGGACAGTTTATAAGTCAGTTTGACTGGAGATATACTATGGTATGCAGAAGCCGATATAAGCTTAACGATTATGTATTGTACAGATTGACCGATAAGCTTTTTAAGGCTTCTCTGGGCATATCAAAGATTTTCTGGGTACTTGAGAGGGATAAAGGAGTTATGACCTCTAAACATGCGCATATGCTTTTAGAGTGTACTGAAGAGATTACTCAGAAACAGGCTAAGAAGGTTCTTAAAACTTCAATAGAATATTTTGAAGAGATAGAATCTAAAATAGCAGTAAGTAGTTACGTAACTAAGTTCATCAATTGTCAGAACATAGATTACGATATCGTAGATGCAAAAAGCTAAAAAGTTCTAGGGTTTAAGAGGTTAGTTTATACCCCGGTGGGTTTTAAAAAAAAGTTTTAGAAGCAAAAGGTTAGGTTGGTTTTGGTATATGTTATGTTAAGGCTTAGTGCCTGAAGGGTATAGCTTAGCCAATGGCTATAACTATAGGTTCTCCTATGTATTCCGAGAAAGAGAACTACTACTTATTCTATATTGAATGCAACAAACCCAACTATCATGAATATACGGCTAGCTGTTTAAGTCTGGTAATATCTAATACGATGTAGGAGCCAAAATAGTAAAACCACTCATTGGTGTCGGGTTAACTGATGAAATAATTATATTTGTGACCCCTATCTATCTCCACAAGGAATTTTACTTTTTAAAAATGGAATTGTTCCTACTGAGTTTCAAATTGAGAATCAAGTTGAATTCAGAACAGGTGTAAAAACAACTCATATACCAATTACGAAGTTACCAGTAACAAATAAATTGAGTCTATTCAGTTATAGAAGGAACAAAAAGATTTAGTTGTGCTGTAACTCTAAATAATAGAGGGATTGAGAGAATAAGTTTAGTAAATAATGGATGTCGGGTAGATGTCGGGTAGAAATACTTAAAAATTGAGTGCAGAACAAGACATTTACCTATTATGAAGAATTTATCTAAAGCTGTTAAAAAAAAAAGGGGCCGTCTTTTAATGACTCAAAAGGACTTGGCAGAAAAAACCGGTTTGAATGTAAGGACGATACAAAGAATAGAAAATGGTAAAGTAGTCCCTTCATTATATACAGAGAAGAGGCTTTGTGAAATATTAAAACTAAACAAGATTTTTG
>Ga0208547_1001152_pt1 | contig 14768 bp, 20 predicted proteins | sample DEB08_DNA_5_FD_185501 | JGI IMG/M metagenome (GOLD analysis project Ga0208547, IMG submission 185501) | Aqueous microbial communities from the Delaware River and Bay under freshwater to marine salinity gradient to study organic matter... | ecosystem: Environmental > Aquatic > Marine > Coastal ...
TTTGACGACGGCAATCTTGCCAGCAACATCACAATCAACGTTGATGTAGTTGTCGGCGTCCTTGTATTTCGATGAGACAACACAAAATTGATGATCGTTGTTATCGCATGAAATCGTTTTGTCGTTGAACGTAATATTGAGCGCGTCCAGGTCATCGCCTTCTGTGAGTGGGATCGTGAATGTTGCGGCCCCGCCTGTATCGTTGTAAATGAGCAGCATTTCAGCATCATTGAACGAGAAGTATCGACCATTGCTTGACCCGGCAACCAACGTGGTCCATGAAATATCTTCGACAACGATCTCCGGGCTTGCTTCAAGGTCGATAAAATTTGCCGTTGTCAGTTCTGATCTTGCCATATTAAATCTTTTCTAGTATTTTTTTAATAAACGCAAAAGTGCCGTTAGATTTTTGCTGTGTTTTAAGTCCGCTCACAATGTCGGCAATTTTCGATTTGCCGTTTGTCTTGTCCAGTGCGCGTTTGAATTGTTGCCCAGCGTCCACCGCATCCACTGCGGCCTTTTTCCACTGGCGCCCGCGATACGCTGCAAACGCTGCAAGCGCTGCAATAATACCTTCGCTGACAAGGCTTCCAGCGCCTGGAACAATGCTTCCAGTTATCCTCAATCCATTTTCAACAGATGGCCGCACTACCCAATTTGTGGAAGTTATTTCTTTGCCATCCACAATTTGTGTTTGCACGTCCTGCTCAAATGCCCAGCCCGTGGCTTTTTCAAGCGTGCTGCATCCGCTCAGTGTTAAAATCGCAGTGCATAAAAATGCCAATTCAATCCATTTTTTCATCGTCATTTTTGAAATAATTTCTTGCAGCACCTGCTGCCTTGAAGCCCATGTAAACCAGAGTGGCAAATGCGATGCCAAGCCGTAACCACTCGTCAAGTGTGCTGCCGGTGACGGTGAAGCCCACCGCCCCGACAAGCGACACTTTCAAGTTTTCAGCCCAGCCGTTCTGCATTATTCGGCAGGTGCATCATCGGCAGGTGCAACAGCAGCGTCAAATCCAGCCAGAATGTCAGCAACCGAATCCATGGTGATTTGGTTGGATGCATTGTAGGCAGTGACTGCTGCGGCGATCTGTGTGACCAGTGCTTCGGTGTTGGCACGGTTAACTGGTTCACTTAATTCCTCCCGTGCGTTCAGCAGAGCTTTGGCTTTGCCGAGCAATTGGAGGATGGTGGATTTGCCGTTGTCGGCAGCGAGCTGTGCTTCAATGCCAGCGATTTGGCTTCTGAGATAATTGATTTTTTGGTCCATAGTATTGTTTTAAATTATATGTTAAACCACGGTCAAAACACCGCTGTTGCTCCACACCTCGCCAGCACTCAACCCAGCGGATGATGTCGGGAGGTTTTTGAGGTCAATTGTGTCCGCACTGATATGCCGTTGATTTCCGGTGAGTGTGACTGATGTTCCAACGCCAACGAAATTGTTTGGGCTTCGGTCTAAAAGTTTGCTTGCTGACTCGTTGTAATCCTCTGACCGGAAGTCTGCTAGAGTTCCAATTTCAGTGACCCTGAAATTATTAATGTAAACCAAATCATCACCACCTGTTTCGGTGAATGTTGCTGAGCCAGAGGATGCATCTCTAGCATAGATAAACAAGTCTGTCCCTGTTGCAACAAACTCAAATGACAGCCTAGACCATGTATCAAGTGTTGGGTATAAAAGATTATCACCTGATCCAGTATATCCAACCATTGTTACAGATATTCCATCACACTCACTGTTGGAACTTGGAATATAAGTATCAAAGTCTAAACGGTAACGTTTCCCAACAGTGAGCAAACTACTTTTGCGAGCATAACGAGCCAGCGACCCAGCAGTACATGTAATTCTAAGGCTATCATCTTTCCCACCAATCGCATCAATGTTACCATCCAGTGTTACGTTTGAGTCAGAAAACCCATCAACACCTGCACTAAAGTCACTTGTATATATACCACCGTTCGCACCTGCCCATTCATATGAAAATCCCAAATCACCATTCTTGGCAACCGTGGCTTGAGACGCAGATAGCGACATGTTGTAAAACACAAAAGCACTATAGTGACCAACTCCGAAAGAAGATGAACTTTTGCCAAACCACAACGCTTGGCTTGTGTTCGCCATCCCAGTATAGCTTGGGTCATTATATGTGGCTTGCGGCGTCTGGAGAACACCGTTGACATAAAGGCTCATACCATCAGCGGCAGCTGTAAACGCATTTGAGCTATTCGGTCCAGCACCATCGAAAGTCATCAGTATGTGGGCGGTTTTACCGCTAATGCTCGACACATCCCATCTTGCAAAAGACTCTCGGCCCGAGCTGTCTACAATTGAGAAATATATCAGATTGCTGGTGTAATAGAACCACCATTCCCGCGTAGCGGCAGAAAGCCCATACTTGCCGAACACGGCATTGGTGCCAGATGCTGAAAAATCAACCTTGCACTTAAACCCTATACTAAAAGGTAAATCATCAACACCATCGGTAAAACTCAGCTTATCATCGTCGGCCACCGTCACCACTGAGGTAGTCCCGTTGAAATACAAAGCAGGGGCCGTGACCTTCGTGCCATTTGCCTGTGCGTCCTCGTCTTTGGAGTTGACGGAGAGGTTTAACCTCGAAGTTTCCACGCTGGAAACGTCAGAGAGGTTGTTGGCCGGGGTTAATCCTTCAGCGGAAGCTGGTACACTAATAGAGGCGCGGATCGCTACTTTGTCATCATTGTCCGGGTCTTCATTGTCCAAAAAACGAACGATTCGACCTTTTAACCGTTTGAGAGTTCCTGACTCGTTGAATACGAAAAATTTTTCTGTTCCCATAATATCTCCAAATTTAGTTTAGTGCTAACTAGAGCTTGTCTACTAATAGGGGCAAAAGTGTCTTTTCATTGCCACCGAGCTGGTCGCGTGTCGCTGGCGTTAACCGTTATGTCGCCACGTTTCGCCGCGCTCGATGCTTTGGTTAATGTTCCGCCGGTCCCTTGATTTTGTAGAGTCCCGCTTGAGCGCCTTGGTTGCAGTGCCTCAACCGCATCTTGAAGCGCCGTTATCGCGTCCAAAATATCTTTAACCCTAAACCGTCTTAGTCGTTTAAGCCTCATACGTAATCCGGGTAAATCTGTGTCGGCAACTCATCGCTTCCAACGTTTAGGAACTCTGTGATGATTTCAAACTTGCCGTTGTTTATCTCCCTGATTGACGGCGCTTGTTTTAACCACTTGTCGGTCGGGAAAGTTCCTATCAAATCGCCAACAATGCTCGACTGTGTGACGCTCGGAGTCCCGCTCGCAATTAAATCGATAACTCTGGCGGTGCTCCATTGGCTACCGGTCTGTAAGTGGCTAACGGTCAGGTTTGTATTAGGCGGAACAACCTTGACGTTTTGGAGTGTGTATTTTGTGACATCATATGTTGTGTGTCCCCGGATGACTAATCCAGCCAGTTCGTTGGCAAGCGACTGCTGCGCCGCTGTTCCTTTGAGCGTGATGTAATCCGACAAAGCAAAAACCTTGTCCGCGTCCGTATTCCCGGCGGATATTCCAGTTGCAACGGTTGTTTTATAATCCTCAACCGCCAATAGAATGCGTTGTAAATACCCATCCTCGCTGGCGATGTCTGCCAGCCCAACATAACGCGGATGCTCTTCAATGTTTTTCTGGATTTGGTAAGGCGTGAAAGTCCATACGTTCGAGTCCTCGGTGTATTGGTCAGGCTGAGAACTGTCTATACTCGCAAAAGTGACGCGAAGTTCTGAGGTGTTCCGGTCTGGAACAACGTCAACCGCCGTGGCGTATTGAACGTATGCGGTATTGGTTGCGGCGGCGGCAATGAGCGCCTTTTCGCCGTGGTAAATATAAACGGTTTCCCACCCACGCTGCCACGTCCATCGGCTTTCAACGCGCTGCAACTGGATCGCTTTTGTGCCTTTCCATTTAACGCTCATACTATTTTAATGTGTCGGAAGTTTCGCGGGTGTTGCGCTCGATTTTTTCGAGAAGCTTTTCTTGCAGTTGTTGACTCAACCTTCCAGCGTTTTCAACGGATCGCCTAGCGTCTTTGTCGAATGGCAGAGCAACCAAAGGCCCGTATTTTTCAACAACATCACTCAGGCTTGCGAAAGCTTTGCCTAGAAAAGACGCTCCCTGTTGTTGGGTTTTTGTTAAAGCATCGGCGGTTTGCCCCATCTCAGCGACCTGCTGATTGCTTAACGGCGCTCCTATTTGCCGAGATTCCTGCATCATTCCGGTAAAGTTGGACTGGAAAACAGGGATTAATGACTGTCCGCCGCGACCTAAAAGGGTTTGCATGTCGGCTAACAGGTTGGCTTGGTTTTTCCCGGCTTCTACCGCCTTGGCTATATCCATGAGCAAGTCCGCTGGTTTTCTGCCAGCGATGTCATCAAAAACTAGGCCAAACCTTTCAAACGCCTGAAGCGCTTCCTTGCTTCCTTCGGTGGCGTCCTGCTGCATTCTCGCAAGCGTCCTCATCGCAGTTGAAACATCGTCGATGCTTGCCCCACTTTGCCGGGCGGCATAATCAAGGTGCTGGAACATTTCTGGCTCAATATCCATCCCGGCGGACCTGTCCCGAATCTCTGCCGCTTTATCGAGCGCGCCTGTTGCGCTTCTCCACATTGCACCAACAGCAAACGCTTGAAGTAATCTCTTGCGGATCATTCCAGAGGTTTCCGAACTCCACTTGTCCGCCGCCCTTCCAGCCTGATTCAAGCCAGCTTGCCACTGGTTGCCGTCAAGTTGTACTTTGCCTTTTAGTTCAAACCTTGGCATTCATTTTCCCTAGCTTCTCAAGTTGTTCGGCAAGGTAGCTGTCAATAACCCGAGTTTGCCCGTGCGTTTCCCTGTAGCTCAACACATCCCAAACAAGCTGTCCGAATCGGGCGTTGTTTATTGCCTCCGGGTTATAGTTCAGATTGCTTATTGCCGTTAGTCGTAATCCTTGCAAAAACGGAGTTCCTAGAGTTGCGCCGCCTTCGACGTTTTCGAGCGTTTGAGGTAGCGCCATGTTTTCGTGTAAATACGCCAACGCTTCAGCGCGATGTTTTGCGAAGTCCTTAAATTTTGATTTCGGCTGGCTGGATTGCTCCGTTAACCATTTGCGAGCGTCTGCATAGGTACGGGAGCAAACGCCAAGGAAAAAGTGCAAGTCATCCTCATCGGCAAGCTCTCTCAGGTCGAACCGCTCAATGAGCATACAATGCCCAAACAAGAGCGGACCAAGTTCAAACCCCGCTATACGCCACGGCGCTGGCTCTACTGTCGAAATCCAGTTCATTAGGTGGCATCAGCGGTCAAGTCGTTTGCGTACATGATAGCAGTGACAGACCATTCCGCTATCTGCCCCTGCGCTCTGGTTTTTTCACATGTGTCAACAACATATTGGCCTTCACCGAGAACAGCGTCATTAGTCATTGCCGTGTCGCTGTCAACCTCTTCCCATTCGTTCCACGATATTTGCAGTTCATCGCCCGGAACAATGTTGGACTCGAAATTAGTTTCGGCGCCAGCAATGTTTGTCCCATCGCTGATGAAGAGTGTCATGGTCAATGTTCGGCGGTTGTCGAAATAAACCTTGCCGGTGACTTCACCATTGCCATCCATTACTTCCTGAGAGTTGGCGGAAAATGCCAACCTTGCGTCTTGGATATAAACTTCAATTTCGTCGCTGCCCCCAGCTTTCAAAAGCTTTGCTGGTCCTGCACCTAAACCGAAAACAATCGGATTTCCTTTTTGAACTACGCTCATTTTTTTACCTTGGGTTTGTTAAATTTCTACTAAAAGAAAGCTGTCGCCGTTTACGCTTCGGCAATATAAATTGTTATTGTGTGAGTTTCTGAAATCGTGTTGCTCTCGGAGTCGCGCTCTGTGACGGGTCCGGTCCTGCTGGCAACTCCATAACATGACAAGCCAGCGCCCTTGGCTTCCAGTTGGTCAGCGAAATCATCGTAACGGATAGCGTTCTGGATAGCGGTGCAAGCATCGTCAAACCTTGATCGACTGTTTGGTTGCGCCGTGTCGTCAATTTCGTCGTAAACCGAAACCGCAACCTCGATCATCGTGTTGCCTGATCCAAGCGGCGTTTCCTCGCCATCCGATGCGGTGACAATAACGCAAGGCGTTTCAACAATGCCGCCGTTTGTGCCGGGGTAAATGCGCCCGGAATAGTAATCCCCCAAAAAGGCAACCATCGAGCTTTCTGTTATTCCTCTTGCGCTCATCTGGCATTAAACTTTTTAGCGTCTTGGTTCATTTTGCGAGCAACATAAGTCTTCATATCGAGTGCGTCCTCATTGATTGCTCGTTGCAAGGCGGCGGAACCTACCTTGACCGCTCCAGCCACTTGGTTAACGATTTCGGCGGTCGGATTTAAACCCCTCCGAGCTGGGCGCCCAAAACCTTGGGGTTTACCCTTCACAATTACCCTTGGCGGTCGTCGGTAAACCTTGGCGTGCGGCGACAAATCACGCACCGCACCAATCCAGCCCGATTTAATAAAACCAATCGAGGCGGCTTTTTTCGCCTTCAAGCTCTCAACAGCTTTCTTCATTTCGTCGCCATACAGCCCCGGATTTCTTCCCTTCTGAGCGAGGATCGCCCCAAGTGGTGCTTTAGGTGCAACCCGGCTTTTTTGGCGAAGCTCTCGGTTAATTGACGGCTTCTTTGTTTTGGGCGTGTGGCGGATAGCCTTGAAAGCGATGTTGACGGCTCGCTTGTTCACAATCTCGGCGAGCGACCGCTTAGAGTAGCGCGTGTACTGAGCAAGCGCCGCCTTAAACTCTCTTGTGTCTATGCTTACTTTAGCCGCCACGTTTCTTGGTTAGGTTAAGTTGGTAATGCGCGTTATTTTTAATGATTTGCTCAATCCGATATTTGGTATTTGCAACGACAACGTGAGCGCCAACAAACGGAACAACTCCAGCATCGGACCACTGCTGGCGGCTTGTCGTGATATAAAGCTCGAATCCTTCCAAATATCCTCCCGGTTCAAACTCTTTGGAGTCTGTGCGACTGGTTAAAGTTCCCCTGTATTTGCTCCCGCCATAATCAAAGATTGCACCTATCCTGTTTTGCTCTAAATCAACCTGTTGCTCATGGGCGATACGGTCCAAGTCGCTCACTCTTCCGTATGTATCGAGGCTCGAAACAATAGTGTAATCAGGTAATCCAGTTACGGTGACGGATGAAAAAACATCAACGCGGCTAAGTCCATCGCCGTCGGGAACGTTTAGCGTAATGGTGAAAGCGTCCTCGTAGTTGCCGCCTGAATTGGTTTTTTGGAGAACATACGCGGTGGTGTCAAATTGAGCCTCGTCTGCCGTGACCCGAAACAAACGGTTTGAATTGTTCCAAGTGTAGCCCTCCCCTATCACCGTCCATGTTAGCGGATCGGCGGATGTCGCAGTTTCATATAAAAACCTACTGTTGGTTTGGGTTATTTTATTGTCTGCCATGGCTTAAAAAACGCCCAACCCGGCACACGGCAGAGCTGGGCGCTTTGAGCAGTGTTTACGCAACCAGTCAAGACGCCCGTTTTTTGGCGGCTTTTTTACCATCAGAACTCGGCAAAGCTCCCGATAAATCCCTGCGGCGGCGATAAGGTGGCCGGCGGTATTCCTGAATTTGGACATAGTTTCCGCTGGGGTTATCGCGTTCCGCGTCAAAAGCCTGTTTCACCTCGTCGGCGTTTCCGCTCACTATAATGACGTCAATATCGCCGTTTGGTTTGATTCCAATTAATATGTTTGGTTTGCTGACCATTTTATTATGCTGATTTAATTCGTTTAAGTGCCGCGCCATTTCCGACAGCCACTCCATAAAGGAGTCCAACGGAAAACTTGTATTTCCCACCGTCACGGTCATACCAGTATCGGAACTGCAACGGTAAACCGGTTTTTGGCTCAACCGCATTGAGCACCTCAACGCGCGGCGAAATAGGTGCCGCCACTTGTCGAGCGGCAATGAGTAAAGCTGACGGGTGACAGACGAAACCGGCGAGGTTTTCGGAGTTTGTAGGAATCGCCTCGTATTCGTGGATTCCGAATCCGTGAATCATTCCGGCCTTGTGCTCTCTCACGGCATCAGGCGAGCCGTAAGCGCTGGCATCTTGTATCGCGGCGTCCTTTTGCAAGCTGGCATTGTATGCCGGGGAGATAAGAGCCGAACGCAGCGACTTGGGAACCTTGGCGGTTGTCAAATCACCGGCAAGGTCCGCTAGATCATCACTGTCAAAATTAGCGGCAGTGATTACCTGATTGGCTGAAAAGTTGGCGTTGAGAACCAGCGCAAGCAAATCATCGACAACCGCTTTGCATGTCGCCTCAACTGCTGGCTCAACAAAAATGCGCTGCAACCATTGTTGGTTTCCAGCAAGTGAAACCTCTTTATCCGTCAAGCCGGTGACAAACCCCTTAAAATTGGAGAGTGTCACCGTCTTGGCGGTTGAGGTTACGTCTGTGGCTGAATAGCCACTGGATAAGTCCTGAGCCGTTACTGAAGAGGGAACGCGTGTCGTCACGCTTGCCCCACGGTTGCGGATGTCCTGCGAAAAATCGCGGGTAAACGCGGATACCATAAAGAATTGACTTCCCAAGTAATCCAGCGTCTGTTCCGCAATCGCGGCTAACGAAATTCCCCCTAAAGAGTTGGCCATGAGTTTATCCTAACGATTAAGCTGATTTGATTCGTTTAAGCGCTGTTGCGTTCCCGGCGGCTACACCGTAAAGCACGCCCATCGACACTTTGTAAACACCGGAATCCGGGTCATACCATGAGCGGAACTGCAACGGCAGTCCGGTTGTTGGATCGGTCACGTTTTCGACCTGCAATCCCGGATCGGATGGCGTGGCTGGCTGGCGGGCAGCAAGCAGCAACGCGGAAGGATGCAGAGCGATGGCGGCGAGGTTTTCCGAGTTTGTCGGAATGTCCGAATACTCATAAACGTTGAACCCGTGGATTCGTCGGGCGGCGTGTTCTCTGACGGCATCAGGACCATTGTAAGAGCTGGCGTCTTGAACAACAGTGTCTTTTTGGATGCTCGCATAATAAGTCGGCGGCAGCATCAACGCCCGTTCCGATTTCGGCACCTTGGCGGTGCTTAGGTCGGCGGCGAGGTCAGCGATTTCGTCAACGTCAAAGTTGGCGGCGGTTATGACCTCGTTTGCGGAAAATGTCGCATTGACCACAAGGGCGAGCAAGTCGTCCATAACCTTGTTCAAGGTTGCTTCCAAAGCAGGTGCCATGAAAACGCCCTGCAACCAATCTAGGTTGCCAGCCTTGGAAACTTCCGCATCCGTAAACCCGTAAACGAAGCCTTGAAAATTTGACAAGGTGATCGTTTTGGCTGTGGAAGTTACGTCCGTTGCTGAATAACCGCTTGATAGGTCTTGAGCGCTTACGCTGCTGGGAACGCGAGTGGTTACAGACTCCCCTTTTGTGGCGATGTCATCCGAAAAATCACGCGTAAATGCGCGAAGTGGGTGGAACTCGTAGCTCAAATAATCGAGCGTTCCTTGGGCGATTTGTGCGAGGTTAATACCTCCTAAGGTGTTGGCCATTAGTTATTTATAGTTGAGGTTTGATGTTTTCAATGTAGAATGCGCGGCGCTCTTTCTGGTCGCTCATCGCGTTGTATTCGGCCCAAAGCTCATCGAGGTCTTTGTCCTCTTTGGCCTCTGGTTCCGGTGCTTGCTCAACTGGCAGCTCTACACCCTGCTTCGCTACAATATCTGCGGCTTGTTCGCTGGCGCTCGTTCGCTGTTCTTCGAGTAATTGGTTCGCCTCTTCAAGTAGGGCGATTTTACCGTTGGCGGCTTCCAGAACTGTCTTGTGGTCTGCTTTGAGCTTTTCAACCTCCACGCTATGCGCGGACTTGATTTGCTCGATAGCCTGTTTCAGTTCGTCAATTTGAATCCCGCGTTCCTCCGCCTCTGCATTGAGACGATTGATTTCGGTATTTGCTTTGATGATGTCCAAGATTGTTTTCATCTTACCTAATGGGGAAAAAGTGTCTTTAGTTTAGTAGCTCAAGCAGTTCTGACATGCTGTTGACTACTCCGCCAGCCAGCCCCGCTTCCACTGCCTCCATGCCCTCAAAAACCTGTCCCTCCATGTTGGCGGCTGGAATATCCCGATTGATGGTTGCCTCGGCTTTAAACCTGTCGTGCCACTTGTTCACGTTGGCTTGCATCCGCTCCCGCGCCTCGTCGGTGAGTGGTTTGAACCCTGCATAGTCGAGCTTGTGTTTACCGGCGACAATAGCGTTAACCTTTAAACCCATGTTTTCGAGCCAGCCAGATTGATCGAGAAGCGCCACGTAAACGCCGATTGAACCAACGCTGGCGGACTCACTTAAAATTAGGTTGTCAGCTTGTGAAGCTAACCAATAGGCGGCGGATGCTGCCATGCCTTCAGTGTATGCCGTAACTGGTTTCTCAATGCCTCGGATTTTGGCAGCGGTTTCTGGAAGACCAACAACGGTGCCGCCGGGAGAGTCCACATGCATAACGATGTGAGACACATTTGGATCATCGGCAGCGGCAAGCATGGCATCCTCGACATCGAGATAGTCTGACATGCCGAAAAACTGCTTATCCATTTCGGTTAAGCCCTTGCCAAGCGCACCGTGAACAGGAACAACTGCAACGCTCCCGCGCATGATGTATTTGGATTCCTGTTTGCCGTTTAACTCAATGTCTCGCGGGTCAATCGCGCTGATGTATAGAGTCTGAAGATACTCGGGGACAATAGCCCAAGGTTCATGCGCGATTTTATGTATTAACTTGTGGTTCAACATCGTTATCAAAAGTTGGGTTTGGTTGGCGTTGGGAAAGTAGGTTTAACGCGGCGTCCATCTTGATTCCGTATTCATCGGAAAGACGTTTTGCGCGTTCCAACAGGTCGCGCGTCTCTGTCTCCGTTTGGTTGCGTAAATCCTGCCAGTCCTGACCGCGCTCGGCAGCGTCCTCAGATAGCGTCCGGGTGCCTAGTTTAAGAGCCTCCGCGTGCGCTTTGGATTCTCGCCCGTAGTCAACAGTAATCTTTTTGGGAGACTGCCAGCGGACCTTATACCATGCATTGGACTTGGGCAGGTCGCCGCGTTTGATTCCGTTTGAGATAACCCACCCCCAAACGCGGTTGCAAAGTTTGCTACATACGGTGTTCTGGCGCTCTTCAAAGCGGCGTTGTGCTTTTTCGAGGATAAATCTTGAGGCGGTGCCTTGTTTCGCTGGGTCAACAACGAACTCGTATGGAAGCCCAAGACCAAGCGAAACCTCGCGGGTTAAATGCTCAATGAAACCGGTAAAGGTTGCATTCGGGCGGTTGCTCATGAATGACTCGATTGACTCGCCAACACGTAACCGTTTAACCATTCCCGGCTCGAAGGTTTCATACGGAACGGTGCCAGTGTCGGCAGCGGCATATCCCGATTCAATCAGCGCCTCGCCATCATCCGCAATGCCGCCTTCAGTCTTAATGGCAAGCCCCACCGCGCTGTTCATCTTCACGCCGATTTTTTCATAGTCGAGAATCTCCATTTGATCCCTGATATGGTCGGCGGCATGGGCAAGCGCCGTCATCCCTCGAAGCTGCTGCACTCGGTCTGGATCGTAAACCAAAATAAAGTCATTTGCGGAAACGGAGCGGTATTTGTCGCCATCCTTCAGGCTGTAGGCAACAGGTCGGCCGGCCTTGGACGCCCTCACGCCATCATGAGCAAACAAGGTGTTGTCCTGACTCTCGATTACATGCGACTCGATGAGCTGTAACTGCGGGAAGCTGCCACTAACCATCAGGAAACCGAGGTCGCCATCAACATCCATGCGGATCGAGGCGAGGCGCTGCATCTGCCAGAAATTGAATACCCCGGCTACGTCAGCAACTTTGGCCCATTCGTGGAAATATTCCTCGTATTGCTGCGATACGTCCCCCGCTAACGATTGAGGCTTTAAGCCACTGCCAACGGAATAACGCGCCATGTCGTTAATAGCGCCCATGACAGTGCCGCTATTGGCATACATCCATCGAGCATATCCAAGCAACCGGCGGCGGACTCCCTTGTTGAGTGTTATGTTGGAATCGGTGACGTTATAGGGTAGAGGCGTCCTGTATCGGTTCACCTCCGCACCCCTGTAATAGTTGCCGATGTAGCCGCGTTTTTTAGGAGTTGGACGGGTAATTACATTCCCCCTGTGGTCGTAAAGCTGGCTCATCGGCTAAACCTCGCGAAAGTCTGTTTAGTTGTGACGGTCCCTGATACAAGGGATTTCTCAATGAGCACATCGGTAAGCTGGGCGGAAAGCTCCGCTGGCGGCATAACCACTTGCTTGGTGCCGCTCTGTGAAGAGTTTGAAAACGCGATAGTTACAGAGTTGTTAAGAATAGCATCCGCAACCCTGTCTTTAAGGGTTAAGAGCCACGCGTCACTCTGTAATCGCAAAAATGGTTTGATGTTGCCCATTACTATATGGGCAAAAAGTGTCTTTAGTTGGTCGCTTCCGTCTCGCTGGCGTGTTCAACGAATAGCTTGGCGATAAGCGCGGCGACTACCTGCATACATTCGCAATCCCACGCATGATTGTCCCGGCGGATCTGCTTCCACATCATCCTTGTCCGCCCGTTTTTATCTTGGTGCTCCATTTTGCGCTCTGAGTCCGTTTGTCTGGCGTAAGCATCGGCAAGCTCGCCCAAGTCGCACACCTCCCAAGGTTGGGAGCGTCCGGTTTTCAGGAGGTGCAAGATGTCTTTAACGGAAGGATTTGACCAGCGGAACACAGGCGGAGCAACCTTTCCCGTTGATGAAATCCTTGTCGGCTTGGAATAAACCCTCTTTACGGACGCCCCGCTAGGCAACTGGTGCTCGTAGTAATCCCGGTCCTCCCCGCGCATCCCCATCCAGCCACGTTTGGAGCATTCAATCAAAACCTTTTCGCGCTGGTATCCGACATCCAGAAAAACACGCTGGCTTGCGATTCCGAATTCCTTTTGGAGCGCCTCGATTTCCTCAAAGCTGGTCAACCGGCGAAACGCCAAGCGCCGGGAAGCGCCGCCTTGCGCCCATGACGCAACAACCGCCCAAAACTCTTCAAGGTATTGCTGACAGTCCACCGTCAAAAACCTGTGGCTTTCATCCTCCCATTTTTCCGTAGGCTCATAGGCGCTGGCGACCAGCTCCGAAACGTCAATATGGTTTGATTCCTTCCAAGTCTCAGCAAGTCGAAGAGTCACAAACTCCCTCAGTGGAGTGATAAACCCACCAGCGGCGGCAGCTTTAGCCTTGAGAAAGTCAATGACCAAGGAACTCCACGGCATGACTGACGGCGGCAGCGTTAATTGGTTAAACGAAAAAGATCGGGTTTTGGGTGTAGGGTTGTCGTTGGTCTGGATGTATCCCCCACCATTGACCATGAGCCGCCAGTTCGATTCTGTGTTTTCATGGGAGTGGTTGCAGTGCGGGCATTCCATTCTCACAGTCTCCCCCAAGGCGTCAAAGTCCCATTCCCCATCCGGTTTAGTGTTGTCTGATGTTTCCCACTTCAGGCACTTGTAAAACGATGGTTCAAACAACTCATTGCATCCTTGGCAGCGGAGAGACCAAGCCTCTTGAGTGCCTCCTTGATATTCAATATCAAAATCATCCCCCGCATCCTCTGGTGTTGATGAAAACCAGAGCTTACGGTTCCAATATCTTGTTGTTCTTGCACGAGCACGCTTCACCATTCCCGGCTTCCATGCTGATACCTCATCCCCAAACATCCAGCGAATCGACCAACTCCTCAAGAAGTTGTTGTTGGCGGCTCCCATCTTGAGAGTGCATGAGGAGAAAAATATCTCGGTATTTGTCTTTCGGTGCCTGTCCTGTGGAAACTGGTTCCTGAGTGGTTCGCAGGATTCAATAACCGGCAGCATCCTTTCCTTGGCAAAGTCTTTGCAAGCGTCCTCATCTTGCATAACAACCATTGTTGGCGCTGGGTAGTTGGCCAACGCATAAGCGGCGGCAACCTGCATTGAAATAGTTTTGCCAGTTTGGGCGGCACACTTCAGAACAATGGTTTCGACCTCTGGATCGGCCACGCAATCAAGCGGCGCTTTTAGCCACGGCGTTTCGTCAGGCTTGAACTGGTTCCCATACGGCGACTCGCGGAGGCGCAAGCTTTTTTCAGCCCACCGATAAACCGGTGAATCGTCATACGGCGCAAAACCAAACTCAAACGCTCTTGAGCATTCGTTTAATGTCTGCGGTGCTAAACTTATGATTTCGGAGCTTTTCAAATGATTCGTTTACGTAGTCCTTGAGCTTCACCTGCATCGCCGCCGGTGATAAGCCAGCCAGAAGTGGCGGCATCTTCTCGACCATTTCCAACCAATGCTTTCGAGTCGCCAAAACCTGCGCTTGGTAGCCAGTGCGGACCTCTTCAATCGGCATATATTTTCCCTTGCTCACATCCAGCTCGAAATCAAGCTTGGCAATCTGGCGTTTAATCTTTTCAATCTCGTACCACTCCCTTGATCCCTCTTCAGCTTGGTTTTTCTCAGTCCTGTTCTTGGCGGCTTCGAGAACTTTTTCCGGGTCGTACCAATTAAATCTGTCCTTGGTTTCCGCAATAGGTATCGCCGCTAAAAAGTTCCGCGCTGACTTCTCGGACATTTCTAGTTTTTCCTGAACATCCTTCGTGCTCCATAACTCCTTAGCACTCCCCGACTTAGGTTTTTGAGGTTTGGTCATGGCTTTTTTTCGGGGTGCGGAAACC
>Ga0208547_1001153_pt1 | contig 14768 bp, 16 predicted proteins | sample DEB08_DNA_5_FD_185501 | JGI IMG/M metagenome (GOLD analysis project Ga0208547, IMG submission 185501) | Aqueous microbial communities from the Delaware River and Bay under freshwater to marine salinity gradient to study organic matter... | ecosystem: Environmental > Aquatic > Marine > Coastal ...
CTCCGATTCGAACGCAAGGTAATTTGTTTTTAAAACCTCAATCATTTTTTCATCTCTATCAACCCGATCAACATATAAAGGCGATTTGGTGTAATCAGGATTATACACAACGTAATCACACCAGCTTCGACCAGTCAGCATCATTCCCCATTGCATTTGTGCCTGATACCTTTTTGGAATATCCTGCTCTATTAAGGTCCTGATGTATTCAATATTACCCGGACATTTAATTTCAATCAATCCATCTTCGCCAATCAATCCATCTGGACTGTACCCAGCATATTTCTTGTCCGCATTCGTAACGTATCCGCATAAGGTTACATTTCGGAAACGGTCGTTCTGATATACATAAATCGCTTCCCCCTCCAAATCAATTCCGCGTTGCATCGCATCGGTTACGAAATGGTCCTTTGCCGGAGTCGATGTTTTGAGTTCCCATATCTTATTATACAGCAACGTTATGGCTCCTGTTCCTAATCCGTGTGCGGATTTACCTTTAACCAGTAACGCTTCTGATTCTGATCCGCCTACGCGACCGTATCGTAAATTATGCCATTCGTCTGAACGCTGGTCAATGCTTAAATGGTATTTGATGTTGTTAGTAATCTCTTTCATTAGTAAATATGTTTTTCATTAATAATTTATATTTGGCTCTGGCATCCTTTGATGTGTCATCGCCAACGTAATTAATATAATGGACTATATTCTGTTCAATGGTATTGAGTTCCGGTGCCAATAACCGATACGCCACGTTGAAAATATTAGTCATAATAAAGGCGAACCAGTAGCGGCATTTATTCTCCACCTTACTAACGTCTTTGCTCGGATTCTTTAACCATTCATTCCTGTGTACACCAAAGGTTTTTTCTATTCCTGTAATGGTTAATTCTTTATAAATGCGATACCACATTACATTCTGTCGCAGATTCGTTTTCTTAATCTTAACGTAATTGGTGTCGTATTTTAGTTGAGTTCGCATCTTGTTAATATAATCCTTTGACATCGGTTTATTATCATAAATATCAACTTCCGGGAATCTAACTATTTTACTGTTTGTTTTGGCTTCCATAATTTCTTTTCAATTTTAGATTTAATAAATCCATCCACTTTACGCAGATGTTTGTAATTCAATTCAATATAGTTTTGGCAATGTGGCTTCTGTAGATTATTCCAAATCCAATCCTTCATCAGCTTATTATTTGGAAAGTCGCTGATTAGTGACGTATGAAATGGAAACCTTCTTATTGCCTTGTTCTTCTCGTTCCAGAACTCATTAAGATGCCAGTTAATCCGATCTTCGGATTTAATGACTTCCATAATATTTCTGTCCATCCAAATCGTAATCGTATGGTAGAAATTCAACGGTAACAGATGCGACATCGCTGGGCAATGAATCACATACTTATTCGAATCTTGAATCAAATTGCTAAATTCGATTTCGTTATGCACCTGATATGCCTTCTCATCTATCCACCTATAACCTAATGCAGTCGATAGTGCTTTTGAAGCAAAGGTAGTACCAGAACGCTGCGGACCAGTAACCAATACCTTTCGAAACGATTTGCATCTTTCTACGGTTTCTTCAAATCTATTCATTACGCTTGGATTAGGATTGACCTTTGAGCCTCATTTAATACGAAATTAGATAGCGCATCTTCCACGTTATAACTTCCATCAGCTACCGCCTTAACTAATTTTTTAAATTCGTCATCGTTTAGTTTGCGCTTCGATTTAGGTTTAGGTGGAACTGTTCGGATTCGTACTGCCTCCACAACCTCTCCGAATGCCTTTACATTTGCGATGTATAAGGATATGTCCTTACCCTTCCAATCTTCGATGTAATTAGATCCGGCTACCTTCGCGATTGCCTTCGCGTTTGTTTTGTTCACAATCAAAGGTTTCTGGTCTTTTAGATGTGCGACCAGACATTCTTCGTTTCTACCATCCGCGTTCATAACCTGTTCGGTTTTGACATCGGTAATTGTCACGACTAAATCCTGATTCGGTTCTAATGCATAAGCACCGAGATAGTTAGGATTCATTGTCTTCTTCCAATGAGTTTTTTCCATTTTTATTGGTTTTGGTTAAAAAAATAATTATCAATCCATTTTAAATGTATAGGTTTTAAATTAAACCATTCTCCGCAATCTCTATATTTTTCAAATAATTTATGCAACAATCTTTCGTCTATCCTATTTGCGGAATAATTAGCATACATATTAATTTTTGGATTTCCTGTTTTAAACTGATTTAATCGTTCATTTGGGTTTTGTGAATATCCTATTTTATATAAACCGCTATGGTCTTGCATAATATAAACAAAACCATCTTTCTCTTTTTTATTATAATCTATAATAAATTCCTTGTATAATTCATTAAATTTAGTTTCTGCCACTTCAACTATACAATCTTCAATAAAAGTTATAGGATTTATTCTTTTTTTGTCATAATTACAATGTGAATAAAGTAATAATATTAATTTTTTAAAACCCGGAGCTAAATCTTGATTTAAGTTAAAATATGTGTTCATAATCTTTAGGTTTTGGTTATTAATAAAATTAAGAACGAAAGCAAATCTAAACCATTTTTTTGTACATTATACTATTTAAAACAATTTTTTTTATCTTTGACCTATGAAAAAACAAGAATTAGAACAGATTTACATCGATTTAGGTATGAAACCATCCGATGTAATCCGCCACCTAAAAGGAGCTGGAATGGATGTACCAGACCACTTTCTAACCGAGATGGTACGACACAAAAACGGAAAAAAGAAGATTAGTAAACCCTGGGAAGCCTTTTACCGGGCATTACCTATTAATTTAAAATCAACCATAAATGAGTAGATTAATCATATTCGATGTCGGACACGGTGGAATAGATCCGAAATCAGGTCAATATGTGACCGCACCAAATAAACAACACTACCATTCCGAAATCGGATGGTTTAACGAAGGCGAATGGAACCGGTCTCTAATGAAATCAATTCAAGGCGTTTTTAATTCGTATAATTTAAAGGCGAAATTGAACGAGCAGATACGATATACTTGGTATCCATTTGACCACAGAGATGTAAGTTTGTGGGACCGGGTTTTGTCATATAACGAAATGACTAATGCACAGGACCGTGCCGTAATTATATCACTTCACGCGAATGCGTCTCCGAATCACAACGCGACCGGTTTTGAACTCTTTACCTCCAAAGGCGAAACGTTGGCAGATAAATACGCGACAATGATTGCTAACGAATTTGAATTCGATCCGATACTAAATAGCGAGTTTACGATTCGAAAGGATTACTCCGATGGTGACATAGATAAAGAAGCGGATTTTTACGTTTTAAAGCGAACCACCGCACCAGCTGTACTGGTTGAACACGGATTCTTTGATAATCTGGAAGATGCCTTGAAACTGATTAATACGGATATAATCGATAGGTTCGCAAATATGTATTTAAGATTTGCGATTAAATTTGCGTTTAATTAAAAAAAACTTGGTAGTATAATATACAAGGTATTGGTAATAGTGTTATATTTGGGTATTGTTAAAATCAAAACCAGTTAATTATGAGCGCTTACTTATGCAAAATCAAACCACAAATCGCAAAGAGATTAGGTTATGTTAACAGCCACTTGACCTTTACAGAAAAGGATATTATTGGCTTTACCAAGACAGGAAAATTGTTAATACAGTTAAGGGGTGCAAATCCTCAATACCCAAGAAACTATGTTGACTTTTCTCAATCTGAATTAATTATTATTTCTTAATCATCTGGGGCTTAACCGCCCCACAACTTTTTATGCGTTCATTCATTTATTATTCAAATTTAATACCAATGAAAATCAACCTTAACCTTGCCTTGTTTATAATCGGATTAGCCTTTATTCTTGGCTTCATTGTCGGAGTTGTAAATAAAGCAGAAATCATTTGCTCTAACTAATTAAACAAAACCTTATGAAAATTACTAAAGGAGTCGCAATCTTTATTTATTCAATTGGATTTATTTCCGGTTTATTTTTTGCAATCTTAATCAACCTATAATGGACAAAATCGTACATCAACTAATCATAAAATACCTTAATCGCTCCTACGAAGGTCAAAAAAAATACGGAACAACATTAGACCGTAACGACCTTTTATTACGCGACTGGATGCAACATTTACAGGAAGAGTTGATGGATGCTTCTTTATACTTGGAAAAGCTAATGACCGTAATCGATACTTTAGAAGAATCAGATTCGAAATCTGAACCAAAACCAAATAAAACTATTCAATAACCAAAACCTTTTAGACAATGAAAACCATCGAAACAAAAGCAAACGAATTTAGCCAAAGATTGGTTACCGTTACGACTGCACTAACACCAGCATTTTTAATCATCAGCATTCTATTATTAGCCTTATTTAATGGCTTCTTGGAATACTTGCACTACTCGGAAATAATCGGAACTTGGTCTGCAATCTTACCCGGATTAGTATTTGCAATATTACGATTCGGAAGCGGATTAGGTGGCATCAAAATGATACAGAACCAAGAAGCACCACGCGGAGTTTTCTTCGTGTTCGTATCAATCGGATTAACCGCTTGGGCAACCAGTCACGCATCGGAAATATCCGAGTCGATTGCAATTAATCCGGATCAACTTGCAAACGCGAAATGGTTCGTCATTACTGCACTATGGGTTGCGTTATTAGGAGAACTTATGATTGCTGCGTATATGCAATCGGTACAGGAGAAAATTAATAAGGATTTGAAATTGGCAACAATAAGGAAGCGACCAGCAACATCCAAGATGTCACAACACCCAAAGCAATTCGAAAATAAACCGAATTTGAATGCAATTGGTTTCAAAACTAATTCACAACAGTTGGTTGCAGATTTGCAACGAGCCAAAAATAATCTTGCAGCTTACGAAAGTAAATTAAGAAATGGTGTTGGGAATCCTGTAAAAATGCAACAAGGCGCGGAACGGTGGAAGGAGAAAGTTGCATTAATTGAACAAGCGTTAAGTAATTAACATTTAAGATAAAGTCAATAGTTATCAGTTAAGTTGGTTTTTCATTGTGTTTCGCCCGGCTCCATCATACACCACACGGATGCCGGGCTTTTTTATTACTAACCATTTAATCCGCTTTAGTAAAATTTAATTTAGGTCCTTTTGAGCCATGACCACTAATCCAATCCATCCACCAACCACCTAAAGGTTTCGGCATTACTTGTTTTTCGATTTGAAAGCCACCGGATTGCAGATATTCCTGTTTAAATGTTCCGGTCTTAATATGGTATTGAGTTTTTTGATGAACTTCTCCATTACTTAACATTTCGTAATACGGATGCTCAACATACCAAGTATCGTGCGTGTGCCCAGAAACCACCACATCGGATTTAACTATGGAAGCGTAACGGTTCACAGATAAAGTACCTTTCGTAACCGCACCACCCCAAGCACCGTGATGAAAGAAGATGTCGATGTTTTTTGAATTAGATGTAGAATTGCCCACAAAAGTATTTAATCGGATAAAACCCTGATAGCCTCCGTGTTGGATATTTGGATTGTATTTGTGAAGGTAACCTAAAAGGTAATCAATCGGATCTACCTCAATATGTTTTATAATCGATGTTTCGTGATTACCATCCGCAATTAATGCTATGTTGTTTGCAAATGGTTTTAAGATATCAGCCGTATCCTTTACGACCGCATCGATATAATTCGGTTTGTTATGTTCCGGTCTTATGTCGGCTTTACTCCTTCGCGGATCGCCCTTGCCTTGCATCAGGCAGAACAAATCTCCAAATATGAATATAATTGCGTTTTCTTCCTTGGCTTGATTTAATACCTTTAATAATAGCTTTCTTTCGCATTTCGGATTGTCGATATGCAAATCAGAAAGGAGTAAAAACCTTTGGTTTGCATCTCCTTTACGGTCCAGCTTTATAAAAAACGACAAATCCGATTTCTTTTCAATATTAGTTAGTTTCATTTGTTTCCTTTTTTAAAATAAAATGGGAATGGCTCATTTAGATACCATTCCCAAGCGAAATCCACACCACACGGATTCGATTACATTGGGCTTTAACCAATGAAATTTTTTGTAGCCTTAATTGCATCCAACAAATCATCCACGACATACAACCATTCTTCGATTAACTTTTCCGCATCGTCATTGGTCAGGTCGAAATTAGCTGCAAACAAATCGATAAATTCTGTTCTTTCTTCGGATGCGACATCATTTAGTTGTTTAATCGCAGCTGGAAACGAACCGTAAACACCAGCAACTTTCATTACCAAGGTCTGTACAAACGTAAAGATTTCCGTTAACTCAATCTGCCCATCCTTATCAGAATCGAGATTAACCGCTGCCGTAACCAACTGACCAAAGGCAGCCACTACTGATTTTAATTCTTGTTTTTCCATTTCTATTATATTTATTTAATTTTTCAAATTATTCATAACCTCTTCCATAACCTTTGTATTCCTTTCAATTATGCTCTGATTATGAATCATATTATCCTTGTAACACTCAATCACTTCTTGCTCCAGCTTCGTTAATCGCTCGTTCATATTATTGTACTGATTCCATAAGGTATAAGCCATCGCTGACATCATCGCAAACATTACGAAAACGGCAAAGCCACTTGATTTAATTACGGAATCGAAATTTGGTAACTTGTCTATTATTGTTTTCATATTAATCTATTTTACGTAACATTACTCGATTACTTCCATTATCATAAAACCAAAATGGTGTATTCCTTTCCTTATTCCAATAATCTCTGAAATCAATTACGTCATCCAATAAACCTGTTACTTTCATTCTCGTATTTGTGTATAATAAGAACCTACCTTCTCTTCCGTTTTCGATTTCTTCTCCACGTTGTGTAGTTTCGGTTACTCTCATGAATTCATCCACATTCAACCAAATTATATCCCCACCATTAATTCGTGCAATCCATCTACCTTCAAACGCACGTCCAAACATTTCCCTTGTCTTAACAAAGAATCCGTATCCGAGCATATCTCTAATAATGTTATTAACTGGAGCGTACAACCTTGCTAAATTTTCTCTTTCCTTTAATCGAGTAGCATCTATGTAATTATCCTCTTCTACTCTTAAAATCAAATCAAAGGCGTATTGGGCTACTTCGCTTGAATCCATTAATCTATCAATTACCTTAACCTCGTATTCGTTTGTGTTCGGCAATCTACGACCTGTGTAAACGACTAAAGATTCAATGGTATCAACTACGGTTACGGTTTCGATTAAATTACCTAAACTATCATACACCTCTTGCTCGGATTCATTAATGGTTTGAACCGTTTTATAGTAAATCGTGTCTGGAATTTGACCTTCTAATGTTTTAGCCATTAATGCTATAAAAAGGAACATCAATATTTCCAAAGCTTGTCTGAATGTGAATAACGTTTTCATATTTATTTATTTTCTAATTTAATTAATCTTTGATTTAATTCCTCTATTATAATTTGTTGTTCTTGGATGGCTTTAGTTAGCACCGAAATTAAATCGTTGTAGTTTAAAACCTTCATTCCATCGTGCCGAGTTCCAACCACATCAGGAATTACCTTTTCAATTTCTTGAGCGATAAATCCGTAACTTTTCTTTTCACTATCCGCATTCGCAATGAATCGGTAACTAACAGGATTCAATTCCATTACCGCATCTAAACCTTTATCGGTTGGTTCAATGTCTTGCTTTAATCTTATGTCGGATGTACCAGCATAAACATTAGAAATTATAGAATCCGAAGCGTATATTTTACCTACTACTTCAAGGTCGTAATTTGGACTATCCGTACCTATACCCACATCGCCTTGTAATCGAGTAGTAACTATATTTGTATCTCCTATAACTACTGTATTTGAACCTAATCCCCTTGCTTGATATCCAATTACTATTTGATTTGTTTGTGCATCCGCTAATGGTCTTGTATCGTAGCCGATGAATACGGAATTGTCGCCATCTGTGTTGTTTCCTCCTGTGCTTGTGTAACGACCTGCTTGATATCCATTTGCTGTGTTACCAATTCCAGTTGTATTGGAGTATAATGCTTGATAACCATTTGCTGTGTTTTGATAACCTGATGTGTTCAATATTAATGATTGAAACCCACTCGCTGTGTTATAATACCCTAATGTGTTATTGCGTAATGATTCATATCCATTCGCTGTGTTTTCATATCCTTCTGTGTTATCACGTAACGCTTGAAACCCACTCGCTGTGTTATTATACCCTGATGTATTGGAGGATAATGCTGAATACCCAACACCCACATTTCTATTACTACTTCCATCATCAACACTACCAGTGTTTGTACCAATAAAAACAGATAATCCTGAAGCATTCAAATCCAACTTGCCATCTATCTCGACATCGGTACTAAACGTCTTCGCACCTGTTATCGTTTCAGTTCCAGCTATGGTAACGTAATCTGATAAATTTGCTTTCGTAGCTATAACCGTTAACGTGTCCACTTTCAAAGGCGAACCAACCGTGCCATCTCCAGTTATGGTTACATTATCAGCCGTAACGGAACTGATTAACAACGCCAATGAATCGGATAATGCTCGAAGCGTAGCCAATACAGATGTATCCGCGGTTAATTCGCTTCCGATTGTTCCATCTCCGATAATAGTTACGCCATCCGATAGTACAGAACTAATTATACTTGATGTAGCTGCTAACGTATCCCCTCCCAAAATCAGAACAGTGTCAGATACGCCATAGGATATAAATAAATCTCGTGAATAAACCATTCCAGAATCGGATGGAGACGAAATTAGAACCGAACCCTTAACCGTGTCCTTTGTAATCTGATTTAACTTAATTCGTGGCGATTGGGCAAAGGTCGAAACCGTTGCGAATAAAATCAATCCGAGTATTATCTTAATGTGTTTCATTTTATTTTGCGTTTAATTACAACTTACGATTATTGATGTATGCAACCAATCAATAGTTACAGTACCAGTAAAATCTACTCTTAAAACATTATTTGAGCTATTTATAGTTTGAGATAAAGCGTTTTCTTCCCTAACTAAACCAGATGCACCTGCTGGAGTATATGTCCATAATGTATTTGAAGATGTATAAGTATTTGAACTTATAGAACCAGTAGAATAAACAAATGTACAACTTGAACAATTTGTATAATCAGCTACAAAACTTGCTCTATCTATTGTACAAGTATAAACATTACTTGGTAATGGTATATAAAAATCAGTTTTTGACTTAAATTGACCATTAAATACATATTCTTCACTTCCGCCCCCAAAACTAACCAAACTACCATTATCATATAAATCTCCTGTAAAATTAATATCCCCAGTCACATCTAATGTATATTGCGGAGTTCCACCACCAACCGCCATCTTATCCGCAGACGCATCCACCCACATAAAAGGTAAATGATTTAATGAACCGACTCCGAAATCATACGACCCTGATTGTGTATTATTAAACGTAACCGAACCGCCATCTTGTACGATTGACCCTGATTGAGTTAAATTACCATCAATATTAAAATCGCCATTAAAATCTGAATCGCCATCGGCTACAATTTGATATGTAGAAGCAGCTGAATTTAATTTAAAAACTTCTCGATAAGAATCGTAACTGTCACGAAATCTAAACAAAGGTGAATTAGCACCAGAATTATAAGCATAAAAATCCATTCCAGTTTCTCCTGTTGCCGCATATCTATCTATATAAGGTGCGTAACTTCCACTCGTATGATTAAAGTCGCCACCTAAATAAATCCTATCATACGCTCTTAAATCATCTGTAAAGTAACCGCGACCAGAAACGTGTAAGGGATATTCAGGGTCAGTTAATCCTATTCCCACATTTCCAGAATTGTAATATATTTCTCCAGTAGTTGCACCTTCAGACCACAGACTACTTCCACCCCCACTCGCAGCAATGGTAATATTATTTCCTGTTTCAGATAAAGTAATATTACTACCAGCAGTTAAAGTAACATCTGTTGAACCACTCGTATTGGAACTTATTACTGATGTTGATGCAGTTCCAGCCCCAACTGTTAATGAACCTTCATTTGAAACACTCGCATCCGCATCGTTTACGTTTAGATTTAATGTAGAACCAGATGAAATTGAAATATTACCAGCTGCACCACTTGTGCTTATGTTTTGAATTTCATTAGTCGTACTCGCATCGGCATCGTTTACGTTTAAGTTTAAAGTTCCACCCCCATCTGATAAGGTTATGTTTCCGGCTGCACCTGACGTAGATATGGTTTGCAATTCGTTCGTAATACTTCCATCTACTTCAGTAGTCAAATATCCATTGTTCGCTACAAAGGCATCTACTTGTGTCTCCGTTAATATACTATCTCTAACTGTACCACCACCATCACTTAATGTTATATCTAATCCTAATTTACTTAATGTTTGCAACTCATTTGTAATACTTCCATCTACTTCTTCTGTCAAAAAGTTTCGTGTCGTTAATGAATCATTTATTATTAATGGTATGTCGGTTCTAATTGCTAATGCCGTATCCCCTAACTCAATCCTATTAGGATATAATGCTAATGAATCCCCTAACTCCGTTCTATCTACATACAACAATAAACTATCCCCTAACTCCGTTCTATCTACATACAACAATAAACTATCGCCAATCTGATTTGTAACCGAATCCCTAAAAACAACTAACGTATCTCTTAATTTAGTTAACGATGTATAATCATTCCAATACGCCTCATCCCCTAAATTAATAATCCCACTACCATTCGAACTATTTCCTTTTATTACCGTACCCAATCTCTGAATAATAACCCCTTCCGCAGTCGGTTTTATACTCGTATAACCACCACCACCTGCTACATAAACTTCAGCTCCATCTGCTAATCCAGTAGTATTTACTTGCTTAATATGTCCTTTGATTAAACCTAATCCTGTTTCACCATCTGCAATATCTTCTCCAGCTATTACCACGACTGGCATCTTGCTCGTATCGGAAGCATCAGCTGGAGCAACTGTCCAATAATTGCCTTGAACTCCTGTTGCATATAATGGCGTACCTTTACTTATTAAAGTTCCTGTCTGGTTTTTAATCGAATCCTCAATCGAAAGCGATTCAAATAAATAAGTATCACCATCCTGTTCAATCTCAATACCCAATCCAGCTTCGAAAATAAACGAACTTGATATAATATCAGATTTAACTGCAACCGTATCCGTGCCAATCAAAAACGTACTGTCAGCACTTCGAAACCTTAATATATTATTAAACGCCAAATTCGAATCTAAACCGGTTACGATGAATTGCCCTGAATCCGTACCTTGTTTTAATTGATACAATTCGAATCGCGGATAATTCTGCCCTGTAACCAAAAAAGGAACAAAGCCAAATAAAAATAGAATCGCCTTTACAAATTGGATACGACCCATATTATTGTAATTTTTTCTCCGCTTCTGGGTACAAAACCAAAGGTAATCGTACCGGTCACGGAATCGTGTGAACTAATGAATTGATTAGATATGAATTGACCGTTTCTATATACCATTATAGCCGAAAGCGAATCAGGTAATTTACCTTCGTTCTCGGTCACGGTAAAGGTCGGAGTCGTTCCATCCGCAGTAAATTCTTCTTGAAACATCGATACCGCAGCCGAATTGGTTGGTGTCACGAACTCTTCTACAAACCAAATTAAGGTAATATCATCTCCTTGATCTGGAGCAAACGTTAACGTAATCGTACCAGATGTCGGATTGATTCCGGTAATGTAATCATTGTTGATGTGTTGTCCGTTTCGCATTAACAGAATCGCATCCTTAACCTTTGCTAATTTGCCTCCGTTTTTGGTTACTGTAAAGGTAGTTTGCGTTCCGTCAGCGGAGAAGGTTTCTTGAACCACTTTAATATTATTAGGAAACGAATCAAACCAAGTAGCAGCAATCGAATCTGTCGGATCTGGAGTAAAGTCTAAAGTAAACTTGCTTTCTTGCGGATTATATTCGGATATTTTATCTATGTCCAAAAATATACCATTGACGTAAACGAACATTTCTTGTTTTCGACTTGGTATAATTCCACTATTTTCAGTACAAGTAAATTCGGCAGAAGATCCTGTTGGAGTAAATATCTGCTGATAAATTCCGTTGTTAGTTACTTCTCCGCGTCCGTACCATATAATAGAAATTCTATCTCCGTTGTCAGGAGTAAAAGTTAAAGTTAAAGTACCATCTATTGCACTATGTGAAAAAATATAGGAATCGTTTAATAATAATCCATTTCTATATACATTAATGTCCGTAGTTACGTCCGGCAATTGTCCGTTATTCTCTGTAACCGTAAATGTAGCCGAACCCGATGCCGTGAATACTTCTTGATAAATCGCACCCGTATTTAATTCCGCATCCGTTAACTGTTCATCATCGTTATCTGTAATTACTGCGCCACCAGCAGAAGCTGAAGCACCAACCGCTCCAAACGAAGCCGTTACGCGATAATCTCTACTCAAATAAACCAATGACTGTTCAGTATATGCCATTTAATCTTCTTTTACTTTCCACCAAACTCCTTTTACTGCATCCTTGAATAAATCGTATGTACCACCGTGAAATATCCAATATGCACTATCATAATTAATCGCGTAATGCGGCTGAAGAAATGCCGTATCCGGATCGTTCATAATAAAGGTAGTCTGCATAAATTTCTTAACCGGCAGTAATTGACCTTTGATTACTTCATTGCAAAGGAGTTGGCTAATGTTTTTAGCGTCACCAGTATTGCCCACCTTCCATCCGTTTTCAGTAATTACCCATTCATCAGAATCGTTCTTAACTTCTAAATGACCCGGACTATTCAGATTCGGTCCATCTCCAATTATTGTCGTAACCTCGTAAGTTTTGTACGCGACATTATCGTTATCAGATTGAAACCTAATTATATCGTTTTGGTCGGAGAAGAACCCGGTATGGATGTATTGCAAAAAGGTATTGGCAGCTTCATAGGTTACGGTGTAATAATCTTGCAGAACAGGAACAGAACCACCTTGTAAAATAGAAACTAATGGATCTATTCCGTATTCGCCATAAACATTATAAAATTCAACCTTTACAGATAAATCTCCATCTGCTGGTATATTCGGTATAATTAATTGTATGTTCTGAATTTGCTCCGCTTGGTTTTCAAATTCAACCTTGGGTACAATGAAATAATAATACCCTTCAGATGTATCCCAAGAAGCACCGGTTAAAACATTCTTATTGTATTGCCTTGTAAACGTATTTTGATAGTAATGATTTGTTACTGCTCCTTCGATTTTTATTTGTATTCTAAAAACAATATAGTGAGATGAAAAATTAGTATCTGCAACCGTTTGTGTATAAGTAGAATAATACGCCAACGTCAAATCCAATTGCAATATTGAATCAAAATTATTACTTTGAATATCTTCTGCCGTTTTTGGAGTTTCATCATTATAATTCCAAAACGCGCCAGCTAAAAGGTTTCGTGTTGCAAGATGCTCATACTCAACTCTGGCATATTGCAAAGGCGAAAAAAACTCAAAACTACTTCCAGCTAACCTATAAATATCAGTTGTATCCGGATTAGATTGGTCGTGGTCAATTGTGTAATCCTTTGTGCCGCCAGTCAACGAACCCAATAGCGGATAATTATATTCATATACAGAATTGGCATTAAGATATTCATTGACTTGCGTAATGTAATACCCTGTCGCTGATGCTACGATTCTGCACCCAAATGCCTTGCAAATCTCATTTAATACATCGTAGCAAGACTTATAAACGTAATTACCTTTTGTGTCGATATGGTAAAATGCCCTGTAAGGAATCCTCGCCTTTGTTAATACAGTATTTGTTGATAAATAGGTATATTCCTGACTATGCCAATTGATTACCGCAGACCACAACGGATCCGTAAATGATGCGTATGCGTATCCAACACTTCCTAATTTTAGGAATATATCATTAATGTGCTTAAATATAGTAGCTTTCCCGGTATATGGCGAACCGTTATTGTTGTAATCAATATTCTTTAATGTATTTAAGCCATCCTTTGCTTTTAGTGTAAACGAATACCCTAAATTCAAATCTACATCCTCAATAGAAACCAAATCAGTTAAAACATATCCAACCCATTTATATGTTGTTTCCTGTCCTAATTGATTCGTTCTGATATAAACAAAATACTTATCCTCATAACTTGATACCAAATCCTCTACAAATGCATTTAAATCGGAAGAATTAATAAACATATCTACGGCAGCTTCACTACTGATAACAGTATTAAACCTTTCGTCATCATTACCACCAACATCATATTTAATTTGTACCCCCAAACAATCAAATTCAATAGGAGTGCCGGTAAAGGTTGATTCGTGTATCTGTATTTGATACTCCGCACCAGCTTCGCTAAAGAATGTTGATATGTATTTTTCTGCCATTATCTATTCCGATTTCGTTCTGCTCTTTCAACTACTAATAATAAATCCGAACCTTGTAGTTTCGTAGATGCAACAAATCCGTTATTATTTACTGTTCCAGATAACATCGACCTCAACTTATCCAATGGCGCGACCACTTCCGGATTCGATATACTCGTTCCGCTTCCTTCTCCTACTAAAGCCATAGTTGGTCCGGTTATTAATCCGCCTGATGCGAGTCCGGGAATGCCTAAACCTCCAAAAAGGTTTCCTAAAAAAGAACCTTTCCCTGTTGCAAATCCTAATCCACCAAATGCCTTTCCTAAAGCCGAACC
>Ga0208547_1001161_pt1 | contig 14730 bp, 13 predicted proteins | sample DEB08_DNA_5_FD_185501 | JGI IMG/M metagenome (GOLD analysis project Ga0208547, IMG submission 185501) | Aqueous microbial communities from the Delaware River and Bay under freshwater to marine salinity gradient to study organic matter... | ecosystem: Environmental > Aquatic > Marine > Coastal ...
TGTTAATAGTAAATAATCAGTTGACTTATAGTCTCTTAAAAGTTTTCTTAGTTTAAAAACTAAAGGTCCTGGAGATAAAATGATTTGTGAAAATTCTGGTAGTAAAGTTTCTAGTTTACCATACTTAGCTGCTCCCATAATATTTATTTTTGGGCTACCTGCTTTAGTGCCTGGTAATTCTTGTAATATATAAACTTTATTTTCCATAACTTTCGCTTGACAAATAAATAAGAGTTATTATATAGTTTGTCAATAGAAAGCTAAAAATAAAATTATGAATTATAAATTTAAAACTAAACCTTACGCACATCAAATAACTGCGTTAGAAAAATCTTGGAATAAAGAGGTATTTGCCTACTTTATGGAGATGGGAACCGGTAAATCTAAGGTTCTTATTGATAATATTGCTATGCTCTATGATAAGGGTAAAATCAATGGAGTATTAATCATTGCACCTAAAGGTGTTTACCAAAATTGGTATAATGGAGAAATACCAACTCATTTACCAGACCACATTGACAAAAAAGTGGTGCTTTGGAAAGCTCTTATTAATCAAAAACAACAACTTCAATTAAATACTTTATTCGAATCAGGTGAAGATTTACATATTTTAGTAATGAATGTAGAGGCTTTATCGACTAAAAAAGGAATTGATTTTGCAGCTAAATTTTTAAGAACGCATCAAACTTTAATGGCTATTGATGAATCTACTACTATTAAAAATCCTGATGCAAAAAGAACTAAATCAATAGTTAGTTTAGGTATCAATGCAAAATACAGAAGAATATTGACTGGATCACCTGTGACAAAAAGTCCACTAGATTTATATAAACAATGTGAGTTCCTTGATCCGTGGTTATTAGGCCATAGTTCTTATTACACTTTTAGAACTAGATATGCCATTATGAAGACAGCTAATTTTGGTGGACGTTCTGTTCAGTTAGTGGTTGGATACAAGAACCTTGCAGAACTTTCTTCTAAACTAGAACCATTTTCATATAGATGTTTAAAAGAAGATTGTTTAGATTTACCGGATTATACTTACACTAAAAGAATTATTCAGTTAACTCCTGAACAGAAAAAAATATACTCAACTATGAAAGAAATTGCATTAGCACAATTAGATGGCAAACTTATGACTACAGCAACTGCTTTAGTTCAATTAATGAGACTTCATCAAATTACTTGTGGACATTTTACTGCAGATGATGGAACTATAAAAGAAATTAAAAATGAACGTCTTTCTGCTTTGCTAGAAATTTTAGAAGAGGTGGAAAATAAAGCTGTTATTTGGGCACACTATAGACATGATATTTCTTCTATCATTAAAGCAGTAGAATCTAAATTTGGAAAAGATTCTTACGTTACATATTATGGAGATACATCTAACGAAGATAGACAAAAAGCAATTGAAGAAATTCAAAATCCAAATAGTAAAGTAAGATTCATCATAGGGACACCACAAACAGGAGGATATGGAATTACTTTAACAGGAGCTAATACTATGATTTATTATTCTAATGGCTATGATTTAGAAAAAAGAATTCAATCAGAAGCTAGAATTAATAGAGCAGGTCAAACTAGAAAAATGACCTATATTGATATTCAATGTGAAGATACCGTTGATGAGAAAATTGTAAAAGCTTTAGTTAAAAAAATGGATATAGCTAATCAAATCATGAACGAAGACATGAGAGATTGGCTCTAAGGTATTTGAGAATAAGGTATAAAGGAGCGGGAAATAAATTCCCACTCCTCTACTGTATAAGACCACATAGCTAGTTTCCTAGTATTTGAAATAATACCCAAATTAAAACTAAAGATGGTATAGTACTCATTAATATTAAATTTTTATACTTCTTTAACATTACTTGATTTCTATGTCTTTAATTTTTATTTCTTCTGGTTCATTAACACCTAATTTAACTGTCAATACACCATCTTCCATAGTAGCTTCATCTACAACAACATCATTTCTTAATGAAAATTGTTTGAAGAATTTTCTAGCTGCAAGACCTTTTTCAATGTATTCTTTTTCTTTGTCATCTACTTGACCAGAAACAGTTAATACACCATCTTTATATTGAACTTTAACATTCTTTTTATTAAAGCCTGCTAATCCTAGTTCAATACCATATTCACCTTTTCCGTATTTTACCACATTGTAAAATGGAAATGATTGTGCTTTCGATAAGCTATCAAAGATAGAATCAAAAGAATCACCGAACATTGTGTTTGAATTGTTCCAAAGATCTTTTTGGAATTTATTTATTAAATCTAAACCTGTCATGTAAACCTCCTTGTTAATATTAAGCAAAGTTTAGTGGCCAGCCACATTGCTGCACCTGCGTTATATATAAGGGGTACCTGAGTATTGTCAAGGGGTGATTTCGTGCGTCTACGTTGAGATATGAAAGACTTTTTTAAAGAGATTTGCTTGGAATTTGGATATGAGCCAATACTTTGCCTTTATTAGGACCTTCTTTAATTGTGTATCCAGATCCATTTTTATTGATGTCTACTTCTTTTCTTGTCTTCAATAATAATTTTTCTTTTGCTTCTTTTTGTTTTTGTTCATGATTTTTTGCAACTAAATCTTTTAATCTATCTTTATAGATATGGTATCCACCACCCACATCTGTTAAATCATTTTCTCTATCTAAAAATTTATAATCTATTTTAGTAATATCAAAATCTCTTTGTATTAATCTGCAAATTTTTTCTGGATCAAATTCACCACAAGAGTATACATCAAACTGCATTAACGCTGGGGATGGTTCATCCCATACATGCATCACAATATGAGAAGTTTCTATAATAGCTGCACCGGTAATTCCTCTGTTACCAGGTACGTCATGGTACACAACATAAGGACCCATTAATACTTTCATATTAATAAATTTAATAAAAGCTTTTAACCAGTCTGTTAAAAACTCTGTATTCATAGGAGGACTCACTGCTTCTGCGCGAATGATTAAATGTTTATGAACTAATACTTCACCCGCCATGTATTTCTCCTTTATTTAAAACTCATTAAGCCGATGATGGCAATAACTAAAGCTGATAATCCACCCACTACCCACCAAGTAGTAGTACCAAAGTTTCTATCTAATTTTTGATGTAAGTTAACAATATGACCTTCAAACTTATCTAATTTATTTTCTACTCTACAAATATCTTTAGCAAATTCTTCATGACCTTTTTTTAAACCCTCTATGTGACCATAGATAGCTACAATGTGTTCGCCTTCAGTTTCTGGATTTTTACCGTTTGCCATAATAATTTCCTAATAAACTAATTAAGCCACCTTGTAAATAACCAACTCTTCCACCTTTTGCTAAATCAGACATTCCTTCTGACATACCCGCTTCGGATGCAGCCTGTCCCCCTTCTCCTGGTCCAGTTCCTCCACCATAATCAGCAGCACTAAATCCATCTATATTTTCTGAAAAATCATTAGTAGGGACGGAACCTTCTGTAGTAGGATTAAAACCTATGCTAGCTAATGCCTGTCTGGTCATACTATTAGGATCCGCTAGAGAATAAGCCATTCCTAAAACTGGATTAATTGCACTTAATATTCCTCCAATAGCCATACTTCCAAGTGATCCAAGTCCTTTATTCTCACCAACATCTGTCATTCCTTCTGTTAAGGTTGCTTCTGATTCTTCTTTAGTGGGTGTTGAAAAAGTAAAACCAGAATCAGATCCTCCACCTATATTTTGTTGCGGTTTCATTTCTGTTAAAGAACTAAGTCCTCCAACAGTTGCTCCTGGTTTATAAGCTAAACTAAGATATTGATTATATAATTCATTTAATGTTGCCATATTAAGATAAACCTCTACTTCTTTGTGCTATTAATTTCTCAGTTGGAGATAATAAAGCCTCTTCTGTTCTACTTAAACCAGATGGAGTAAGATTTTGCAACCCAAATTTTTGTCCAAAATTAGTAGTAGATGCTAATAGATTTTGATCAGGCATTGGTGCTGCGCTTTGTGGACCAGGTGCTGTAACAGTAATAGGTTCTGGTTTAATAGGTACTATGTCAGTTGGTATATCTTGTCTTCTTGAATAGCTAGGTTTTTTAGAAGTTTCTTCTCTTGCTTCAAGATCCATTCCTAATGGAAGTTTATCCCATTGTTTTTTAATAACCCCCAAATCACCTTTTCTAATTAAATCTCTTACTTTATAATTAGTCCCTTCAGCTTCATTAATTTCATCTACACGTCTTTTAAATCCTGTATTTTTAATGTCACTAGAATCTGGTTCATTTGCTGATTTATAAAGTCCTTTCATTAAATAATATAATTCTTTTTTAGAAAAAGCTCTTCTTCCTTCTAAAGTTTTATAAATTTCTTTATCATTATATCCAATAGTTCTTAAAGCTTGAATTCTATTATAAACATTTGTCCATATTCTATAATTATTTTTTTGATATTTATCAAATTCTTTAATTATATTACTAGGATTGATAGTCAATTCATCAGCCCTTAAAGAATTTCTTAAAAAAGTCCCTCTTGCTTTACCTCGTTCCTCTGAAAAACCACCCGTTTGACGTCTAAATGATTTCATAGCATCAGCTGTTTGAATCCTTATTCCCAAAACCAGAGCCAATATTTCTTTAAATGGATCTAGTTTAACTGCAGAAGGTGATAGTATTCCAAAAGAAGCATCTACAATTTTATCTGTACTCAATAAAGTAGTAGGTCCTAGTTTTTTAAATATATGATCTAAAACTTTTTCAAATACTTTATCCCCATCATTTTCTATATCGTAAATGCTATTTCCTTTTGCATCTTCACCACCTCTTCCAAAAGGTAAAGATTTAGGGGCTAAATCCATATAAACTTCAGACCATATTGCAGGCTCTATAAAAGGTTTTAAAGCCCCCATAATAAATCCAGGATTCTCATAAGTACCAATTAATGATGATAGCAATCTTTCAACAAGTGAAGCATCAGGTATTTTTGAATATGAATTATAGTTATTAAACATGTATCTAAATGGCAAAGCAACCGAATCATATGGATTTGAAAAAGATAAATTCATTTGTTCCCATGTTTTGTTTTTAGGATCTTGTGATTTTGTAGGCATAAAACTAGCTCCTTTTTCATATGGAGCAGAAAAGTATTTAGTAAAAGCATCTAGTTTTTCTTTTGCAATTCCGGTTGCAGTAATCCCTGCTGAAACAGCTACTGGAGTAGCTGTTGTAATAGTACCAACTCCACCCATTAATCTTCTAGCTCCCATTTGTCTGATATATGGATTACTGGAAGACATTTCATTCATTCCTCTTCTCATAATATGAAAAGTATTTCTATACATCTCTGATGTAAAACCAACGAAGTTTCCAAAAAGAGGAAACTGTCTAATGTTTTGAACCGCTTTAGGGATCATAGAATAATTTGGATATACATCTCTCATAATTAATCCCGACATTTCTTTAATAGCGTCATCACTATTTTTTAATCCATCTCTAAAATTTTTTGAAACTTTTTCTAAAGGAATTTCTCCTTTGATATATTGAATTACACTTTTAACATCTTCTGATACTTTTAAATTCTTTGAAGGAATATTAATTAATCTTGCAATTTCATCACTTGATATTTTATTTGTAGCGTCCGCTTTAAATGGATTAAATTTAACTCCTTCTACCTCATCAAAATATTTAATAGCATCATCTAATTTTGTAATCGCTGGTTTTAATTGTGATTTAGTATAATTATATCCATATAACTTCCACACGTTATCACCTAATTGATAAAGTTCAGTTGCCTTTGCAACAATTGGATTTCTATATAAATAACTCATCCATTGTTCTGTTGTTTTTATTATTCCTAAATTTTTTTGTTTTATTATTTGAGGAATTAACATTTCTAATTCCTGGGCAATAACAGAAGAATCTAATGCACCTACTTCTAGTGCCTCATCCAACATGGATTTTAGTTTTTTAGGGTCTATTGTTTTTCCTACTACATCATCCATCATGTATTTAAAGCCATCTAAAAAACTACCACCACTACCAATATGTCCATTGGCTAATGCAAACATAGAAGCAGTTGTAATGTTTCTCATTTGTGTCATTACGGAAAGAACTGTTTTATTAATTTGACCAATACCTTTCATAGTCAAAAGAAATTTATATGGTGCAGATCTCATGAATACATCTGTAAGCAATGTGTCTCCTTGTATAGCTCTAGCAAATTCCGGTAGTGTAAATAAATCACTTCCATCCGCATTAGAAAATATTCCTTTTAAATCTAAATTATATGGTTGTTTAACTGTAATAGGTACAATACCCCTTGTTCCTTGAATCTTATTTTCAAGTAAAAAATCATCAAATTCTTTGTGGCTTCTAAAAATCCATTTACCTAATCCAGCATCTTTAATTGTTTGATACATTTTTAATGTCTCTACCGCTTTAGCTTGCTCAACTACTGTATCCATAATTATGTTTTTTGGATCCGTTACTTTACCAATTAGTTTAGCAATTTCATCCGGAACATTTTTCACATCTTTTAAAATACCATCTGGACTGGTTACTTTTGTTATATTTTTGACTCTTTGAAATGGACTAGTACCTTCATTTCTACCTATGTCTAATATATCATTTACTTTTGTCTCTGCCTGTTTTAAAATTTGTTCAGGAGTTGTTCCTTTTGGTGCTGTCTTACTGATTAGATTTACAAAATATTGAGTAGCTTTTGCCACATCATCTGGATCTGGAATATATTTATTATTCTTAAATATCTCATATGAAGTATGTAGATACTTACCCATATTTTTTATTAACTCTGCTCTAATGTCTTTATCTGTTACATAGGGAGCTAATTCTTTTGTTTGTTTATCAATCATTTTTCTTAAAGACGCAGCAGATAATTGAAGTGTTTTAGGTAATTCTTTTAAATCTAATTCACCTCTCATGTAGGCCAATACATTATCCCATTTTTGTAATGCTTTTAATGCAGTGTCCGATTGAAAAGCAATGTCTTGAAAACCTACTTTTGCTAATTTATACATTTCTTTATCTAAATCTTTAATAAAAATATCTACTCCTTTTTTTGCTTTTAATATTCTTCCAGCAAATGTTCTCTTTGCATTAATAGATGCTTGATCAAATCTTCCACCTGATAAAACTTTATCAGATAATATCTCTAAACTTCTTCTAACTGCTGGACCCCATCCTTTATTAAAACTTTCAAATTTCCATAAATCATATTTTGGTATTCCTATTTTTTCTGCAATGGCTCCAGGAGCTTTTTTTAAAAATCTAGCTACTGTTGGCAATCCTGTTTTTTCGGATGCTGCTATTTTAACTATAGGATTGATAACTGCTTTATTAACTCCTACTAATAAAGGCGCTGCAATATATTTTCCTGTAAGTTTAGTACCCACTCCTGTTAATTTTAATGCTCCTAAGAATGCAGTTCCTTCTGCTGCAAATTTTAATTTATTTCTTAAAATAGCTGCAGCTCTTTCTTTTGGATCTTGAATTTTTTCTATGTCTTCTGTAATGGTTCTTGATAAAGCATCTTGAGCTGGACTATACCATTTTCCTTCTGCTCCTTCTTTTCCTAAATAATCACCTAAAGTTTTTTGCTCTCCCGTACTAACTAAAAAATCTCCAGCTGCTGCAGGCAATAACCAATAGCCACCAAATTTAGCAACGTCGGATATTTTTTTTCCACCTTTAGTAAGTGCAAGTTTTGTAGCTGCTTCTTTAGCTAATTTTTTTTCTAATACCTTATTTACAATCTTCCCTGTTACCTTTCGTGCAACACCAAATCCAGTACCATACTGTACCAACAAAGAAGTTAATTTTGCTGACGCACCATCTTTATCTCCATATACCTCATCTAGGTTCCAGTAAGGTAATGCCTTTTGAACTGTTTCAAGTGTATCTGTATCTAATGCTAAATCAGATAAAGCAGATAATGTTTGAGCCACTCCTGCTGCAGTATTAGCAACACCACTTACAATACCAAGAGGTATGGGAGCTATATATTTACCTACCGCAGAAGTCCTAAACTGTTCCGACATTTGTTTAGTAGCTTTTTGTTTTCTTTCCTCATCTCCATAAAAAGGAGAATTAGGTGAAACAGCATCATAATATTGTGCTGCACCTTTACCAAATAATTTTTGAGATATTCTTAATGCTTCATATTTAGATGCATCTTCTGAATTTCCTAAATCTCTAACTCTGTCCATGTTTAGAGATTCCGATTCTAAATAATTTACATGTCCTTTTTTAAGTTCATTGACATAATCATTTAAAAGAGTTTTATCATTTTTAAATATAGAATTAAGTCTAAGTAAATCTTCTTTCTGTTTGACATCTAAGGTCTTAATAAAATCTACTTGTTCCTTTGGAAGTCTTTCCATAGAACCTCCTATGTATTCATCGGAATGGCTAAACTTACTCCGTATTTTTGATTAAAACTATCTACATCTGCTTGTGATTGTATAGAGGCAAAATCTTGAAATGCGGATTCATTGTATGCAATTAATTGAACTATATCATTAGAAATTTCTTTTGGTAATCTACTTCTTAATTCTGTATATTTAGAATCTTGTACCTGGTTCGCGGTCATGGATGCTTGGGCAGGTTGTGCTTGAACCATGGAACCTTGTGCATATCCAGCTCTTCCGCCATCAGAAAAAGCATCTTCAATTTTTTTATTAATTTCATCGGTACTAGTATCTGCATTAGAGGTTGCTTGTTGATTTTGTAAAGCTATTTTTGTATTAAATAAATCTTGTACCTCTTGATCCTGCCATATTTTAATTTGTTCATCTAAAAACTTATTTCTCTCCGCAGGTGTCAATTCACTAAATGGTTTTGGTTCTTTAGTTTTTTTATCTATTATATTAGTTAAAGCTCCTGCTTCTCCAGAAGTATATAGTTTTATTAAATTTTCTCTTGCTTTTAATCTACTAGATATTAATCCTGATCCCATTAATTTAGTTCTAGTAGTTCCTGAAATAGTACCTTTAGTTCCTATTTCATTTAAAGCACTATTTATAATTGCTTGTTTTTGAGAAAATACATTAGTTGGTCCGATTGCATATCTTTGTTGATATGCTTTTAATTTTTCTAAACTGATAAGATCTTCAATATCTTGTCCTGCTAGTTTAGCTTTAATTTCTTTTTTCTTAGTAAATAGTGGTTGAAGTTGAGTTGAAACCTCTCCAGCTATTTCACCAATATTACCACCAGGTTTTTTACCAATAGCACTTGCAAGTAATAAAGCTAATTCACCCCCTGTTGGTTGAGCTGCTGTTTCATAGGCTTGTCTTCTTTGAGCCATTAAATCTTCTATCTTTTGAACGGATCCTTTATCTGCATATCCTTGTCTAGGTTCCAAGTTTGCAATTCCACCTTTTCTAAATCCAGGTCTTTTAAGTATATTATATGCCATGTTTATTTTCCGTATAAACTACCTAGACCATATGCAGTTAAACCAGTTTGTAAAGCCTGTTGTAAAGGACTTGCAGTAGGTTGAGTAGTAGTTGCTTGACCCATATATGGTTGAGGATATCCCGAAAGTAATCCACCAATAATACCAGCTTGATATTGATATCTTTGATATGGTTCAAATTGAGCTTCTCTTGCAGCTTGAGCTTGAGCATCCAGAATAGCTTGTTGTTGAGCTTGAGCTGAAGTACCAGCGGCGGCTAATTGTTGAATCTGTCCAGCTGCTAATGCAGGTTGTAATTGAGCAAGATTAGCATATTGACCAAATGCTTGTGATGCTAATTGTTGTGCTTGACCATAGCCTTGTTGTAATAGTTGAGATTGTAATAAAGCTCTATTTAAATCTGATTGCGATTGATATTCTGCTCTTTGAATTCCTTCTCTACCACCACCAAATGCACCTGCTCCAATAGCTTGTGCAGCTAATGCTGGAATACCTTTTTGTGCTTGTATGTCATATTGTTTTAAAGTGGATTCAATAACATCCTTTTGATAAGGAGACATATATTGTTGATATGCAGTTGGAGATGTCATTGCAGTTGCTCCAGCTAAATAAGGAGCATATCCTGCCATTCCTGTTCCAGCACCCACTCCAGTAATTTGTCCTTGTGCACCATATTGTAAAGTACCAAGTCCAGCTTGAGTAGCTGCTGCTTGTTGTGCAGCTTGAGATAATAAAGTTTGTGGTGCAACTTGTGGAGCAAACGCAGCAGTTTGTATCGCTGGTAGTCCAGTTGTTTTTTCTAATAAAGCTTGACCAGCAGCTTCTAAATATGGTGCGGGTCTCGCTATCGACGTTTGTACTACATCTTCAGCCATTATGCTATTTTTCCTACTTGCTCAGCTTGTTTCATTACGTTTTGTAAAATTTGAGCACCTTTATTTACATCACCTTTTCCTATTCCTCTAACAGAATCTGCTGTCATTACAAATTCATTTTTAGCAAGCATAGCTGGAACATCATCTTTTTTCTCTTTCATTCCCATAGGAATAAATCCACCAGTCTCTCTTGCATCTAATTCAGATATTCCACCGATACCTCTTCTAATAGGAGGAACCATTACTCCACCCATATTAGCCATAATTCTTCCACCATTCTTAACACCTAACTGATCAGCACCTAAATTCTGATACATATCAATGATTCCTTTTGGATCCATTTGTAATATATCTGGATTATCATATAATTTAAATAGGTACTCTCTCATCTTTTCTACTTGATCTGGTTTAAAAGCACTTCCAGATGTCGTACTTGCTTGCTTACCTAATTTCTTTAAAAAATCTTTATAAGAATCAGAAGGTTTACTTGGCTTACCTTGTTCTTCTAAAAGTTTTTTAAAGAATTTATTTAATTCATCAGCAGGTATAGCTGGTCCTTCTTCATCAGAAACTGTTTGAATTCCAGATGGTCTATTAAATTTATATGTGATATCTTCTTGTACAGGATTTTCTACATCCATTGTAAGTCCACCAATTCCTTGGTTTACTCTTTTAGTTGGTCTTAGTCCTTGTAGTAAAGAATTGATCATTTCTTTTACAGTTGACTCTTCTCCTGGGATAAGCATTTTAGGAAGAAACTCATCTTCTTTAATTGGTCTTAATCCATATTTTAGTTGTAATCTCAATAATTCTTCTGGATCGGAATACTTAATTTTACCAGGAATATCTTCTATCCTTTTTCCTCCGGTAAGTTTATATATAAATTTATCTCGATCTATTTTTTCCTGTAATTGAACTTCTCTTTGTTCATCAGTCAATTGTTCATTAGCTAATTTTTGAAGTTCTAATGTAGTTGGAGTTACCGGTACTACACCTGTACTTTCTTCCTCTAAAGATCTTCTCAACCATTCTTCTTTAGATATTGGTTTACCTGTATCTGGGTCTATGTATTGAACAGCTGAATCAACATCTGTTGGATAAACAAAATCACCATCAGCATAACCAATTCTTCCACCCTTAGCAGCAAAAACACCTCTATCAGCATTATCAAATGCAGTTCTATATCTAGTTAAATAAGGTTGCATTTCTGCTTGATAGTCTGCTAAAGTATATCCTGGTTTTTTATCTTCTGGTTTCTCTGCTGTTAAATAACTGTAAGCACCTAGTCCAACTGGAATGGCTGCTTTTTTCAAAAGTTCTTTTCCTATAAGTGCATCTTCACCTATTTTAATTCCAACACTCTCTAGATATTTAGATCCTGCTCCTTTAGATATTTTTTCTAAATTAGCTGCGTTTTTAATATATTCACTACTCTCTGCTGCAGTCATTCCTTCTGGAATTTGAGTCGGTGTTGATTTAAATAATCCTTTAATACTGTCTGGTATATATTCTGATGCTGATGCTTTAATACCAGAGAATGCTTCACTTGCTGCCTTACTAGCTTGTGCGCCTAAAGTTTCTCCTGTTCCCATGGAACCAAATCCAGTAGGTTTCAGACTTCCTGCTTCTGTTTTAATATTAGGAATAGTTACTAAAGCAATATCCATAGGAGATATTCTTCCTGTTTGTTTAGCCGTTCCAGCTAAATAAGCTGCTTCTCTCCATCCTGGTGGTAAAAAAGGTGCTATTGCTCTTAAAGGACCAGCAATTTCTTTTGGTACTATTTTTTTAGCAACTTTAGTAAAAGGCTTAGTTATTGATTTAACAATACTTCCTAATCCATATAATTGTCTTCTAGTTTGCATTCTTGTAATCGCCATAATTTAAGTGTTAATATATTATAAAAAAGCAGGGAATGAAACCTGAAAGTTACTATTTTATTTGATTTTTTTATATACGTCAATCTTTTTTGAATTGTAAATCATCCATTAAACGTCCTGTATATCTATATTCTCCAACGTGGGTAATATAATCTTCCACTAAAATATGGCATTTACCACCTATTTCTGTCCATCTTTTACAGAATCCAAAGTCTTCTCCATAGTATTTTTTATTGTCTGGATCATGGTAACAATCAAAAAAGTTATACATAAACTCTTTTTCAATACATTTACCATTTACAATAGTAGGCTGGCTTATTTTTAAATTAGGATATTTATCTATCATAATATCAAACACTTCCTTTTTAATAAGCATACATCCGGTTGGAGCATGAGTCACTTCCGCTACTCCTCCTACTACCTTTATATTTTCTTTACCTTCTAGTTTAATTGGCCAAGTATATCCTTGTTTAGATAAACTATCTGCATCCATGTCTTTTTTACTGTCAATTCTTTTTTTTATTTTATCCCAATCTAATGTTTTTAAAGGATAAGGATTTGCTATCACATCTTTATCTGCTTGGATCATTTTAATAATAGTTTTAAAACTAAATTCAATATCAGAGTCTATAAATAACATATGTGTATAATTAGATTTTTGTGATTCTTCCATAAAAGAATTAACACATAGATTTCTTCCTTGAGTTACCAAAGATGATTTTAATAAAGAAAAAGAAACCATGATTCCATTTGCTATACAGTTTTGTTGAAACAGCAGTAAAGATTGTGTGTAATGAATAGAGCATTCACTATGTACAGGTGTTGCTACAAAAATAACAGGTTTGGATTCTGTAGTAGATTTATTTTCTTTTTTATTTATCCATATTGGTTTACTTGCGTCTTGCATCTATTGCTCCTTTTAAAAATCTAGTCCAAGCATTACCTTGTTTAGTCCAATTATAATATTGGTTTGCATATTCAATTTGATATTCTAAATGTTTTTTTACACCCGGAGATTCTAAACCTTTTGCTACTGTATCAATAGCTGTTGCAAATCCTTTAGCTAAATTATTAAAATCTTTTTGATAAGGTATGTAAGATGCAAATTCAGCACAGGTTTCAAATAAAGCCCCATAGTTAGTTGTAATTAAATAACAACCTGCAGCCATCGCTTCTAAAGCAGAAATACAAAAAGTTTCTTCCCATATGTTAGGATAAGCAAATATATGATATTTATGTAAATTTTCTTTTATGTATTCATTTGGTTTATATCCAATATAATTTACATTAGGTAATTCTTTTGCTTGATCATATAATGCCTGCCATTGTTTATCATTAGCATCTTTAAATGCTTTCCCATAAACTTCACAAGAAGAATATACATCTAATTCAATATTGGGATTAGTGATATATTGCATTGCTGCCAACATAACATTCAATCCTCTCCATGGAGTAGGATGAAATATAAGTTTTATTTTATCTATCTTTTCATTTAAATCTCTAGGTTTAATATTATCTACTCCATTCTTAATAACTAAAGACCTATCTGTTGGAATATCAAACATCATCCTAAACTTTTCATAATTCCAATGACTATTAAATACATACCAATCATATTTTTTATGATTACTTTTATCCTTGAACCATGGTGCTAGATTCGGTTGATCATAAGAATTCTTTTGCCAAAGTATATTTAATTTAGTAGCATGTAGCGGAATTTTTTCAGGCACAGAAGTAGTAATTTGCACTTGATCTAATAATTCTTTAGATACATACTTTCTTAAATATTCAAATTGTAACTCTGTTCCGCCTCTTGGTTCTAACATTATTTTTGTCCCATTACTTTCTGTAATAATTCCAATCCTTTATTAGTCACGGTTACAGCTGTATCTACCGCTAAATCATTTTCTTCATGATGAAGTAAAAACTCTTCCTTAGTAGAATAAGTTTTATTAGTAGATTTACTTCTAAATGTATGTTTTGTTTCCGTATCTATTTTTACTACTTTATCCATTCTGATCGTCTCTGCTAATTTCTAAAATTGCTAGTGTAGCAGTTATAGCAGATGTATCCGAACTTTCAAGTTTTATAGCGTCACTTTCTTCTAATATAATAGGTCCTTTGGCCAGGTTACATATAGTAGGGCCCGAGATAGCAGCAAAGGCTATTTCAAAATTAGTGGTCACGGAAGAATCATAAACATAAGCTTTTACATTTTTAGATCCTGATTCATTGGTCACTTGTATATTTTGTATAATAGCATTGGCATTAGAAGGACAGGTGTATACCGTCACAGCAGCTGTGGTACTTGGATCATAGAATGCGTTTTTATAAAAATTAGCCATTTGTCGTATCGTACCATTTTATTGAACCAATAACACCATCATTATTAGATGCACCTTTAGCACATAAAGTTAGTGTATCGGATGCACCTGCTATTGTTTGTCCAAGTTGATATTCAAAATTAAAACCATCTCCAAAGTTTTCAATAGAAACTCCTTTACCAGATAAATAAGTTCTATTTATAATTGTTCCTCCTGTTATGGTTTTAGTACC
>Ga0208547_1001172_pt1 | contig 14681 bp, 17 predicted proteins | sample DEB08_DNA_5_FD_185501 | JGI IMG/M metagenome (GOLD analysis project Ga0208547, IMG submission 185501) | Aqueous microbial communities from the Delaware River and Bay under freshwater to marine salinity gradient to study organic matter... | ecosystem: Environmental > Aquatic > Marine > Coastal ...
AAGTAACGCGCCGGCACACCTCGCATGCACTGACTCCCGTATCCGGTCATAAGCTGTACACTGTCTGGTCCATACACAAGCTGCGTATCAAATTCAGTCCAATCATTATTGGTACGAATAATTACCCCTTGTGGCAAGAATGGTGGTGGAAGCGCGGGCAAGAGTTGTGTTGGTGGTGATACAGAGAGTCCGCTTACCCAAATACTACCCGGAATTACTGAAAGCTCTGTAAACACAGAGTCCCAGCTTGGTCCTCCAAGTAAGTTAAGACCTGGTGGTCTGATTTGACTGAGTCCAGCCGTATCTGTTGCCACGCCGCTAGGTGGAATAGCATAGAGGGCACAGTTTCCAACCACTTCAGTGGCATTTCGATTGCCATTGGGATGATAGAAGTTATCAAGACAAACTTGGGCGTTGTAGAATTTATCTTCAACATCAAAATCAACCACTCCATCAGGCAGCGTTGCTCCTGCGGGTGGGCTCAGTGCAATTCCGCGCGAGCGCATCACATTGTAGATGAGGTTATGCATCCGTACCTCAACGTTGTCGATTCGATTCATGATCGGCAAGAAAGAGGCGTAAATATCTAGCGAAAGAGCGTCAATCTGGGGAATGACGTTTGTGTAGTAGTGCTCCATGTAGCGAGTATCAATCTCTTTGTCGCGAGCAAGTTGTCGAGAGGCTTGTTCAACGAGTCTTGCGGCTTGTCTATCGGCAAGTTCTTGTTGACGCTCCGCTTCTGTCCGTTGTTGCGCTACGGCTGGTGAGACCAGGCTTACTAGGAGCGTAAGCACAAGAAAAGGGGTAAGTATGTTTGTGAACTTCATACTGTGCATTGTAGCAAATTCATCCAAAACAAAAACCCGACCGGGTCGGGTTTTTGTTAAGAATCCTTATCTTAAAGCTCTAGTTCAGCTTCAAGTGCTTCAAGCTCAGCATCGAGCTCACTAAGGTCTGCTACTACATCAAGATCTGCCTCAATGTCAGCCACCTCAGTTGATTCGCTTAGTGCTTCCTCTTCTGCCATAGCTTCTGTTGTTACATCGTCAGTAGTTTGTACGTCTTCGATGTTTTCAATCATAGCTCCATTTTCCATATTCATATCTTCTTTTTGTGAGAGAAGAATTCCTCCAACTACAAGAATAATGATGATTACAATTGCGCCAATGATTGCTCCTGTTGATTTACCTGCTTGTTTCATGGTTATACGTCTAGGTTAGTGTTAATTACTCTTCGTCTGTTTCAGTCTCAGCTTCTGCTTCAACTTCGGTGTTAGTGTCGCGAGGTAGCTCTTTCAAGGTTTTAATTGCTTCTCGAAGTTCTGATCCTGCTTCACGAATTGCTTCGTGTGCGGCACGCATGCTTGCGCGTAGTGCTTCTTTTTGACCATCAACCTCCTCAAGGAAAGTATCGCTGGTTACGTCGATTGTGCTCCAGGTATCAACCATTGCTTTGATGTCTGCAATGTGACCTTCTGCAACAACGATTGCACTAGCTGATGCATCAAGTGATGCTTGTGCGGTAGTTACATCAAGACCAGCTTCAGCTGCATTGTCGATTGCGGTTTCAGCACGACTGCTAATCTGGGTAATTTTTCGTACTGCACTTTCGAGTCGTACGGTAATGTTTGAGGCAAGGCGGGCGATAATATCACCTCGTCGTTCGCGACGCTTTTCTTGTCGCTCTTCCTTCTTTTCTTCACGCTGCTCTTTCATTTCCTCCTGGCGCTCCATGCGATCTTCCTTCATGTCCTCACGCTTTTCCATGACAGCTTCCTTCTTTTCTTCACGCTGCTCCATCATGTCTTCTCGCTTCTCTTGGTGCTCCATTTTCATTTCAGCACGAGCTTCGGTGCGAAGTTCAACACGCTCTTGGCGCTCTTCTTGCATTTCTGCTTTCATTTCAGCACGAGCTTCAATTCCAGCACCAGCATTAGCACGCGGAAGGCGGCGGTTGATAAGTGTTGGTTCAGCAGTATCGTTTTCGTTTGTGGTGCCTTCTTGAGCGAAAGCCACTCCACCTGTCAGTAGCGCAACAAGCAGAAGTGCGGTTGTGAATGATTTCATATCTATAAATTAATGTTTACTAACAAGCAAAACTGCTCACATTGTGCTTCAAACACAATTATTTCGCAAATTTCTCTTGATAGAGGTTAATAGACTTGTTAATAGCTTCAAGAGCCTTGTCTCGTCCATGGAAACCAGGGACCTCAACGATACCTTTCTTGCCATCTTTCAGTTCTTTGTAGGTTTCAAAGAAGTGTTGAATTTCTTTTAATTGATGTCCGTGAACGTCATCAAGGTCTTGAATATCTTCAAAGCGCTTGTCATGCACAGGCACACCAATAATTTTCCAGTCTGATTCTCCGGTGTCGATCATTTCCATAACGGCAACGGGTCGAACTTCTACCAGTACACCCACTGCAAGAGGGTAGGTGGTGAGGATTACCACATCTACAGGATCATTATCTTCCCAGAGGGTTTGTGGCACAAAGCCATACTCAAAAGGGAAAGGTGCTGCTGAGTAATTAGCTCGATCAAGTCTGATCAGTCCAGAGTCTTTATCAATTTCGTATTTATTAGGTGAGTTGCGTGGTGTTTCCACGATCACATTGATTTCTTCAGGGACGTTGTCTCCCCGAGAAATGTCATGCCATAGATTCATACAATATATAGGTTAGGTTGGTAGCTTATTCCTCGACAGGCTCTTCTTCAACCTGTTTTGGTTTTTCAGTATTCATTTCAATAGGGTTTCCATTCTCGTCTACCCCTTTGATATCAATACGCCATCCAGTGAGTTTTGCGGCTAGGCGTACGTTTTGACCTCCTTTACCAATGGCAAGCGAGAGCTGGTCATCTAGCACGTCAATCATTGCGGTGTGGTTCTCTTCGTCGAGCTCGATATCTACCACACGGGCTGGTGATAGTGATGCGGCTACAAATTCCGCTTCGTCCGGTGACCATGGGATAATGTCAATTTTTTCACCGGCAAGTTCGCTCATAACGGTGGCAACACGAATACCTTTCTGTCCAACACATGCACCAATTGGATCAACGTTTTCATCGTTTGACCAAACGGCAATCTTTGAACGACTGCCTGGTTCACGCGCAATCGCTTTCATTTCAACAGTTTCAGCAGCAATTTCAGGGGCTTCTAATTTAAAGAGTTCTTCAATAAATTTTGGATGTGAGCGAGAGAGGCGCAGATTTACACCACGTGATCCTTCTTCTACGGTAACTAGGTACGTACGAATACGTTGTCCGGGGCGATAGTATTCTCCGGGGATCTGTTCGTTGTTCGGCATGATTCCGGTGGCTCGGTTAAAGTCAACAATCACGCTGCGTCCATCCACTTTTTGTACGATTCCGGTCACAATAGTACCTTCGCGCTCTGCGTATTCACCAAGAATAGAAGTCTTTTCAGCTTCACGAATTCTTTGGATAATAACTTGCTTGGCAGTTTGAGCGGCAATGCGTCCGAAATCATCTTCAGTTTCAAGCGGGAACACAAGTTCACTTTCAAGTTCTGCATCACCCTTAATGCGGCGTGCATCTTCAAGCCACATGTGCTTCTCAGAATCAAAACGGAATCGTTCGTCTCCTTCTTCCACTTCTGGTTCCTCTTCGCCTTCTGGTACTTCAGGGCGAGCGACGGTTTCGTCAACCACAATTTTAATCTGTTCAAATTCAACGTCCCCGGTTTCAGGATTAAATTGGGCACGAATAATTTGACCACGTTTTCCATAGTCTTTTTTATAAGCAGCAGCGAGAGCCTGCTCAATTGCTTCTAGTATCTTTTCTTTCGGGATTTTACGCTCTTCTTCAAGTTGTTCGAGCGTAGCGTGTAATGCTTTTAGGTCAAACATATTATTATGTATTTTATTGTGTAAACGCCCCTAGTGTAGCACGGTATTACAAAAAACCGCCGCTTCACTGCGACTGTTTAAAACGTAGCGTATTCAGTATGAAAGTCAAATGATCTGAGTCGGTTGTGGTATCATATTTCCATGAAAACTCGATTCCTTATTGTTGGTAACTGGAAGATGAATCCATTGTCCTTGGGAGATGCCGAATCTCTCCTTCATTCACTATCTAATCTAACTCGCCAATTAATGCATGTAGCCGCATTGGCGTGTGTTCCTTCATTGTACCTTCCTACCTTACTTGAAAAGAGCCGTAGCTATACGAACTATCATGTAGGTGCTCAGGATGCTGTTCCGGGCGATGTTGGATCTCAAACAGGAGAAGTGTCAATTGGCATGTTGGCTGATTTAGGAATTGACCATATGTTAATTGGTCATTCAGAGCGAAGAGCACTTGGAGAAACAGATGAGGTGATTAACCAGAAGCTCAAAGCTGCCATTGCGGCAGAAATGTTTCCAATCTTGATTGTTGGAGAAGAGGAGCGTGGTAAGACAAGGTCATATTTAACTGCCATTAAGAAACAGCTGGACGCTGCTTTAGATAAGATTCCTAAAAAAGACCTTAGTTCCATTATTTTTGCATATGAGCCGGTATGGGCAGTTGGTAGTAAGGCGAAACGTGAATGCACTCCTGAAGAATGTCGCGAGGTTGTTGATACGATGCGTGCATATTTAGATAAGCGAGGTCTTAAGAATGCAGGAAGAGACGCCACCATTATCTATGGTGGATCTACTGACGACAAGAATATTCGAGGCTACCTAGAGGGGGGTGGCGTTGATGGAGTGCTTCCTGGCCGAGCTAGTTTAGATCCTAGAATGATTGGACTTATGCTAAAGATTGCCGAAGACGTGGCGATTAAGCAGTTGGAGTCTTCAGAATAGAGGGTTATGTCAATTCGAAAAATCACAGATCTGGATCAGTCGGACTTGGTTGGTAAAACAGTCTTATTGCGGGCTGACTTCAATGTTCCGTTGGGTGAAAATAATATTGTCGATCAAGAAGAGGCGTGGCGAATTGAGAAGGGCATGGCTACCATTACCTATTTACGTGATTCTTTGGCGCGCGTGGTGGTTATTAGTCATTTGGGGCGTTCAGGAGCATCGCTGCGACCTGTAGCTGAATACATTAACCAAACCCTTGATTTTGATTTAGGTTTTATTCCAGCCATCACTGGCGACTTGGTGGAAGAAGCAGTGGCAAGTCTGCCACAAGGTGGCGTTTTGCTTCTTGAAAACCTCAGGCAACACCCAGGAGAAAAAGAAAATGACGCAAGCTTTGCTGAAGAGCTTTCTACGTATGCAGACATCTACGTAAATGATGCGTTTTCCGTATCACACCGAGAGCATGCCAGTGTGGCAAGGTTGCCAGGCCTACTACCTTCATATGCAGGTGTGCAATGTGTTTTGGAATATGAAAACCTCAGTGAGGTTCGTAATCCTAAAAAACCAGCTTGTCTTATTCTTGGTGGGGCAAAGTTTGGAACTAAGTTGTCGCTTCTACAAGAGTTTGTCGATAAGATGGACGTTATTTTTGTTGGTGGTGCGTTGGCAAATAATTTTTTTCAGGCAATGGGTCACAGTATTGGACAGTCTCTTGTTGATGAATCTGCCAGCATCGTAGACTTGGTCGGGCGAGATAATCTTGTGCTGCCAGTTGATGTGGTGGTGCAGGATCTTGAGGGTGCCACTCGAGTTATTGACCCAACGGCAGAACCGGTTTTACCGGAAGAAACTATTGTTGACTGTGGCCCCAAAACACTGGAGAAGCTTTCTGAGATTGCGGAAACAATGAATACTATTTTATGGAACGGGCCACTCGGAAATTACGAAATTGGTTTTGATAAAAATACGCGTATGCTGGCACGGAACTTGGTGGAAACAAATGCCAAAATATTTGCTGGAGGAGGGGATACCGTGACCGTGCTTCAAATGGAGAAGCTGACTGACCAGTATGCTTTTGTCTCTACTGCTGGTGGCGCCATGCTAGATTTTCTGGTTGATGGAGAATTGGTTGGTTTGCAACCACTTCTGTCAAAATAAAAAGCCCTCCTATGGAGAGGCTTTAATTTTTGCAATCACAGCGGTGTTCCCTGTGATTCTTATAGTGCAAGGCCCAATACGTCTTGCGCATTGATACAGGTATTGCATCAGGCGAAGGTGCGGGCCTTCGTTCAACTCATAGATGGAGGTGTCAGAGGTAAGGGTAAAGGAATATTCACCCTTGTCCTCATCTTTGTCTTGATTTAGACCGTCAAAAGGGGGAAAAGTGGGCTTCGTCATGGCTTTTCTTTTAAGCATGAAGCCTTAGGGCTTAAAAGTAAATAGGTTACAATTACGTCATATGGATTTTATATCTCTCGTTGCGATCGGGCTCGTTCTATTAATTCTTGACGTGATCTGGTTAAAGTTTATTGGTGGTCGCTTATTTGCACGGCTATTGAAGCCGCTTATGCGAGAAGGTATTCACTATGGTGCCGCAGCGGCGGTTTATTTATTGATGACACTTGGTTTGTGGGTGTTTGTTTGGGGCAATCCAAACATAGACAATATTGTTGGAGGTTTTCTCTTTGGAGTCATTATGTATGGAGTGTATGAGGGGACTAATTATGCAACGCTAAAAAACTGGCCAAAGAAAATGATCGCACTAGACGTTTTGTGGGGTGGTTTTGTATCTGCTCTGACACTCTTTATTGTTGAAAAGTTACTCCTAGGATAGGCGCGCTTTAATTTTTTCAGCAATGCCATCTGCTTGGTCAGGGCTATAGTTAGGATTTTTTTGCCAATGCCCCAAACCATCTCCTTCGTATCTTGGGATCACATGGATGTGTGAGTGAAATACAATTTGCCCGGCGGCAGGTTCATTATTCATGATGAGGTTTACGCCATCTGCACCAAGTTCATCTTTCAGTGCTCGGGCAACTTTTTGAGCCACCTTAAAGACGGCATCTCGGTCTTGGTCAGACATGTCGAGCATGTTGCGAGACCATTTTTTGGGTACGACCAATGTGTGGCCAGCGTGGACAGGCGCAATATCTAAAAAGGCAATTACCATGTCATCTTCGTAAATAATGTGGCCGGGAATCTCTCGGTCAATAATTTTTTCAAAAATTGTTTTTGCTCTTTTCATAACTTCATTATAGTAGAATAGCCTTGCTTAGTCATAATCTCTTGCAACCATGTTCGACACTTCTTATTTGAAACAACAGCTTCAGTGGCGTTATGCCACAAAAAAATTTGATGCGAATCGAAAACTAGATGAGGATCAGGTGAATACTATTTTAGAGTCAATGCGATTGGCTCCGTCGGCATATGGAGTACAGCCGTGGCATTTTGTGGTAATTACCGATCCAAAGATTAGAGAAAAACTTCGAGCGGTATCTTTTGATCAATCACAGGTTACCGATGCATCTCATTTAATTGTCGTTGCGCACCGCACGACACTTATAGAAAAAGATGTTGATGATTTTGTAGCTGATATTGTTGCAACTAGAAATCAGGATGTAGAATCTTTGGCTGGTTACCGAGATCTGATCGTGAATGATTTGACCAGCAGGGCAGCCGAAGACCAAGCGGCGTGGTCGGCACGGCAGTCATATATTGCGCTTGGGTTTGGATTACAAACTGCAGCCCTAATGGAGATCGATGCGTGCCCAATGGAAGGCTTTGAGCCTGAAAAAGTTTCTGATCTGCTTGGCCTGACAGAGAAAGGGTATATGGCTAGGGCATACCTGGCGCTTGGGTATCGTGACCAGGTAGATGAATACCAAAATAAAGAAAAGGTTAGATTTGATACTGAGCGGATAATTACACGGATGTAGCATTGGGCTAAATAAATCAACACACAATAAAAGCCGGCATGCCGGCTTTTATTGTGTGTTGAAGGCGAGTGATTACTCTTCTTCCTCATCGTAATCCATACCATCTGAATCCCAGTCGTCTTCGTTATCATCAGAATCATCGTCATCCCAGCTAAACACAAAGGGGGTTGCGATTGAACTCATAAGTGCGAACCAGAGATCAGAAACATTTTGCAATGTCATAGTACTTGTGCTCAAAAAGTGAGCGAAAAGATTAAGGTTAATAATCACTCGTATGAGTGATGCATAATTCTATTTCTAATTGAGACAGATGGCAATACTTGCTGTATGAGGCGGGGATAACCTTGCAGTGTTGACAAATCTGTGTAATATGGTGGAAAACAAAAACGAATCATTATGGACAATAATTGGATTGACCTCGTTAGTCACGGAGCATTAATCATGCTCCCTGCTATCTTGCTGGGTATCGTGGCCTATTTGGTCAACAAGGCAGGATGGAAAAACAAATCTGCTGCTCTATTTGTTTTTATGCTGACTGCTGGTATTGCCGCTCTCTTGATCGGCTACACAAGCGGATTTGCTGAAAATGAGTTTGGGCAGAATGTATGGGCGATCTTTCTCGTGCCCGCGATTACTGTATTCGCGATGGGAAAGATTCGATTTGATGACGGACCGCGTCTTTTGGTGTCGTACATTACGACGCTTTTGATCTGCCTACTTGCTCTGGTGTTTTTTGCATCAGTTCCGTTCAGGACGGCAACATCTTATGCGGATCAAGCCTGGGCAAGTTGTCAGACACTGGAGGCAAGTAAGCCTAAAGTCATCGCCATTACTTTGATAACAAGGAGTGGTGATAGTGTGAGCGGAGTGCTTGAGCACTACATTCTCCATGAAGATGCGGTTGACCCGGCTTTGGCTGATCACATTCTAGGAAGCTCAGAGAGGGAGATAAAGAACCTCGAAAAGAATAGAGCTTCTCAGAAAGGAGGTGCGCTTTTTGGGGTGGTGCTTGTCTTGATAATCATAATTGTTTCTGTATTTCTAATGAGGAATAAAAATGATGATCTCGATGAAGACTTTGAGGAGGCTGAGGATGAATTAGATTTTGACCCAGACCCAGAGCCAAAATCAAAGAGGAGCTGGAAAATAAAAAAACCAAGCTTTAGCCTTAAGAGAAAAAAGGGCGGAGACAAACAAGAGGATTTTGATGAGGACCCTGATGAAGATTATGATCAGGAAGATGGCGGTCCAGAAGAGGAGATCGTCGAATAAAAACAAAAGCGGCTAATTAGCCGCTTTTTATTTTTGGGTGGTACAATCGCGAGTACATGAGTGAACTAACAGAGTACCCAAAAATTTTACAGACACTATTTAAAAATCGTGGACTTACCACCAAGAAGGAGGTTGAAGATTTTTTACATCCAGATTACGAAAATTTCTCAGATCCTTTTTTAATGCATGACATGAAAAAAGCGGTGGATCGAATTCTTTTAGCTTTTGAAAAAAATGAACACATTACCATCTATGCTGATTACGATGCCGATGGTGTTCCCGGTGCCGCACTCTTTGCTGATTTTTTTAATCAACTTGGGTTTGAAAATTTTTCTGTTTTTATTCCTCATCGTCATGACGATGGGTATGGGTTTCACAAGCATGTTGTTGAAGATTTAGTTCAGCAAAAAACATCACTAATCATTACGATTGATTTAGGAGTGACGGCGATTGAGGTGGTCGATTTTGCAAATCAAAATGATGTCGATGTGATCATCACTGATCACCATGAGGTTGGTGAAAAGCTTCCAGAAGCACATGCGATTGTAAATCCAAAACTAGGAGATTATCCTGATCGAATGCTGTGTGGAGCAGCTACTATTTTTCAAGTAGTCAGAGCTGTCATTCATGAGCTTCGAAACACTGATCACCCACATAGTGAGGTCGTGAAGAGTTGGCCGGAGGGGTACCACAAGTGGTGGCTCGATCTGGTTGGAATTGCGACAGTTTCAGATATGGTGCCGTTGGTGAAAGAGAATCGCATCCTAGCTTCGTATGGTTTGCGGGTGGCTCGTAAATCACGACGACCAGGGTTACACGCTTTGGCAAACGTTGGTCGTTTTTCATTGCAGACCCTTGAAGAGCAAGATATTGGTTTTGGTATAGCTCCAAGAATTAATTCGGCATCAAGGATGGAACATGCACTATCTGCCTTTACACTGCTGTCTACCAGTGATCGTGCTATTGCAAATGAATATGCCAAAAAATTAAATCGACTGAATGACCAAAGAAAGCGTGTAACAGCTGCAACCAGTCGGCAGGCAAACAAAATTTTAGAGGAAAGAAAGATTGGGAATGTGATCGTGGTTGGTCATCCAGATTGGAATCCTGGGGTACTCTCAATTCTTGCCGGTAAGTTGATGGAGAAGTACGGACGAACGACATTTGTATGGACGAATCATGGCGCAGATTTGATCAAGGGTTCTACTCGTGCGACATCGGGGCAAAGCGTGCTCGAGTTAATGAAGCACGCTAAAGATTTTTTGGTGAAATTTGGAGGACATGAAGCGGCGGGTGGGTTCACGTGCGGGAAGGACACACTCCATTTATTTGAGAAAAAAGTCCACGAAGCTCATGACGTTTTGTATGCTGATTTGCCTGATGAAAAAGGTCCCGGATATGTTATTGATGCGGAACTTATGTTTTCAGAAATCGATCGATCATTGCATCGTATGATTCGACAACTTGCTCCATTTGGGATGGGTAACCCAGAGCCGGTATTTTTATTTTCCGAAGGGGCGCTGTCTGGGATCAGACAATTTGGAAAACATGGCGACCACCTTGAGGTCATTGTAAAAGACAAAAAAGGGCGTCTTATAAAAGCAGTGGCTTTTTATAAGACAGCGGCACAGTATGGTTACACACCTTCAGCTGGAGAACCAATTCGCATTGTCGGCAACTTAACACTGAGTCGATTCTTGGGTCGAGAAGAGCTCAGAATTGATCTCGTTGATATCTTACCGGCTGCTTGATGAAACAGGTTGTCACTTTGCAACTTTAATCACACTCACGTAGAGTAGCGGTATATGCAAACTGATCGACTGATAATTTATACAGATGGTTCTTCCCTCGGTAACCCAGGTCCGGGCGGGTATGGAGCCGTTATTGTGTCACCCAAATTAGACGAGGTGGTGGAGCTTGGTGGTGGCAAGCCGCAGACTACGAACAATGAAATGGAGATGACAGCAGTTGTGGCCGCGCTCTCGTATAGCGCGATGAATACGATGCCAATCACACTTTATACGGATTCAAAATTTGTGATCAATGGGATCACTAAATGGGTCCATAATTGGCGAACGAATGGATGGCTTACCGCGAGTAAGCAGCCGGTCACACACCGGTTACTCTGGGAGCAAATGATTTCACTCGTTGAAGCTCGTGGAACAGCAGGTGCTGTCACATGGCAATACGTTCCGGGTCACCAAGGTGTGCCAGGAAACGAGCGAGTAGATGACATTGCGCAAGCCTTTGCGGCTGGTACTCCGCCAGATCTATATCGTGGACATCTGCCTGGTTACACACTTCCTATTTTGGAAGAACCAACAGTTTTTAAAAAAGACAGCCCTTCAGCCGGATACCCTAAATATCTGTCTCTTGTAGACGGTGTCCTTAAGGAGCATGCGACTTGGTCCGAGTGTGAAGAGCGAGTCAAAGGAAAACCTGCGCGATATAAAAAGGTGAAGAACAAAAGTGAAGAAAAACAGACACTTACCTCTTGGGGTATCATGGAATCATGAGTGAGAAACCAGGTGGAGACATTAAGGTAAGCATCGAAGACATTAAGTCTTTTTTACAAGAGACAGAATTACATCGGGTGCAAAATGAATTTTTTAACCGACTCGTAACGATACTTATCGCTGCACTTGGGTTGGTAACTGCCCTGGCCTGGGATGATGTGTTGCGTGAGTTATTCGCACAATATCTTTCGACAGAAAGCAGTATCATGCAGCGTCTCTACTACGCGGTAACGATCACTTTTATTGCTACTTTTTTATCGCTGGTGTTGGGAAAGTTTTTCTTGCGGCGAGGGAAGAAAAATAAGTAGACATGAGTCAGTCGTGGGTAACCAAATTTTTTTGGTCCCTGGTGGTTGGAGTTGGTTTTGGGGTTGGCGCGATCACGGCTCCCGGTGTCGCCGCCTTGATGATCCTGGTTGCTGTATTTCTCGGAACAACTTTTCTTTTTATACAGAGTAAAAAATTTCGACACACTTCAATGTGGGTTGGATTTATGTGTGGCGCCCTCCTGGGTCTCTGGAGAGGAGGCGAATCGCTTGAATTGCTTCAGCAAGAAGACTATCAATTTTTATTTGGGGAAGAGGTTGAGGTTATTGGTGAGGTGGTTGCTGAGCCTGATGAAAGACTCACAAATACCAAGTTAACGATCACTCCGAAAGAGGTCTGTAGTAGTGAGTATTGTGTTACTTCTGATCAAAATATTTTAGTCACAATTTCAGTGAGTGGAGTTGTGTCGTATGGAGATTTGTTGTGGGTACAGGGCCGACTTGAAGAACCAGAAAATTTTGTCAGCGATACGGGGCGAGAGTTTGATTACGTACACTACCTTGCTAAGGATAATGTGCGGGCGCTCGTGCATCAGCCAGAGTTTGAGATTATCGATCGTGAATATGGTTCAAAAATTCATAGCAGTTTAATCAATCTAAAAGGTGAGTTGGTTCAGGGTTTGGATAGCATAATGCCGCAGCCACATGGAGCGCTTGGTGCAGGGATTGTGTTTGGAGAAAAGCAGGCGCTTGGCCCAGAGCTCCAGGATAAATTTAGAAAAACAGGCCTCATGCATATCGTGGTGCTTTCTGGATATAACGTGACCATTGTTGCCGATAGTATTGTCCGAGCCCTGGGGTTTCTTGGTGGTCTGGCTAGTTTTTCTCTTGGGGTGGTTGGCATTGTCACGTTCGCACTTATGGTCGGGGCTGGGCCCACTGTGGTGCGGGCGAGTATCATGGCTCTTCTGGTGCTGGTTGCTCGCTTTACCGGGAGGGAAACGATGGTGACTCGATCGCTTCTTTTGGCGGGGGTGATTATGGTTGTTCAGAATCCACTCGTGCTCTGGTATGACATTTCTTTTCAGCTTTCTTTCTTGGCAACATTAGGGCTCATTTATGTATCACCTTATGTTGAGCCAAAACTTACGTTTATACCGAAGGCACTGCAATTACGTGAGCATGCCACTGCAACGCTAGCCGCACAGATTGCAGTGTTGCCACTTTTGATTCATTCAATGGGGGAACTGTCTATAATTTCTCCAGTTGCAAACTTGCTTGTGTTGCCAGTGATTCCGCTAGGAATGCTGCTGACATTTATCACAAGTCTTCTGGGTATTTTTTCAAAAACACTAGCCGCTGTGGCAATGCTTCCAACAGCGGCGGTGCTTGAATATGCTCTTTGGATAACTGAACTCTTGGCAAAGCTACCTTTTGCGGTGTTTACGTTCTAGCGTTCTCGAAAAGATTTTCCGCGTGACTCCAGTTGATATTTTTGAAATAGTCTTCAATATACTGCCCCTTGCCAGAGGGTTGGTAATCAGCAACGAATGCGTGCTCCCACATATCAATACCAACAATGTATTGAGCGCTGTTGAGGTGTCCTAAGTGTTGTTCATCCACCCACGTATTAAGGAGTCGATCGTTGTCTCGGTCGTAGTACAAAATAGCCCAACCAACACCTCGCTTTTTGGCAATGGTCTTAAAACGATCGAGCCAAGCGTCAAAGCTGTCCCATTGTTCATTAATTTTTTGTGCCAAGGCACTTTCTTCGTTTATTTGAGTGTGTCCACCTTCAAGGCTTCCGAAATAGTATTCGTGGTTCTTCATCCCGTTATATTCGAAACCAAAGCGTCGCTGCATTTCGGCAAGTGCGTATGGAGGAGTATCTTCTCCGTCCATGGCCCCCAAGATGGCATTAGTGTTTTTTACGTAACCGGCGTAAAGCTTAAGGTGCTCGTCGATGTTTTGCTGGGAAATACCGACTAATTCAGGAATCGTGAATGGTGTTGTTTCGTACATATAATAAGAAAGCTACTTGTGCGGTCATTGTAGCATGTTGCCCTTTTCTGGGGAGGTTGCTATCATGCGGCCATGAAGGATAGACAAAATAAATTTCTAGTAATTGCGGCCCCTTCTGGTGCTGGAAAGGGGACACTCATTAAGCATCTGCTCGATGTGTTTCCTTGGCTTGAATTGTCTATTTCTGCGACAACGCGCCAGGAGATACGTCCAGGGGAACAAGATGGTGTGCACTATCATTTTCTTTCTCCAGAAAAATTTCAAGAAAAGATTGATAATGACGAATTCCTTGAATGGGAAGAATTTTACGGTGGTAAACGTTACGGAACCCTTAAGTCTGAGGTTGATCGGATTTCAAACAAGGGCCACGTGGCTTTGTTTGAGCTTGAGGTGAAAGGCGCTCTAAATTTGAAGAAAATGTATGGAGATAGGGCTGAGTTGGTGTTTGTTCGAGTTCCTTCACTCGAGGTGCTTGAAAAGCGACTTCGTGCTCGAGGCACTGAGGATGAAACAAAAATAGCTTACCGAATGGAGCGTGCCGCCTATGAGGTCTCTCTTGAAGATCAGTTTGACCATGTGGTGCTTAATGACAATTTAGCAACCGCAAAAAAAGATATCGAAGATCTGGTTCGAGGTATTTTTGGAAACCAAGATGCATAGGGCTGCGGGGTTAAGCGTCATCGTCTTATTTTTTCTGTCCCTGATTTTATTTTTAGTCTCTTTTGTTGTTCCTGAGCAAGAACTTCTTACCGTAGCGTTCCTTGATGTGGGGCAAGGGGACGCCATTTATGTTGAGGCGCCAAGCGGAGAGCAAATGCTTGTTGATGCGGGAAAAGATAGGACTGTATTATCGCGACTATCTGAG
>Ga0208547_1001179_pt1 | contig 14647 bp, 16 predicted proteins | sample DEB08_DNA_5_FD_185501 | JGI IMG/M metagenome (GOLD analysis project Ga0208547, IMG submission 185501) | Aqueous microbial communities from the Delaware River and Bay under freshwater to marine salinity gradient to study organic matter... | ecosystem: Environmental > Aquatic > Marine > Coastal ...
AATTTTTACTTCTCTATCATATGATACCATAACAACTTTATCTAAGTCAACAGCTCCAACTTTGTTATTGACAAGATTCATTTGATTTGGACATCCACAGGTTTGTACTTTATTTGTACTGGTTAATTCTGTGTTGCATTCTTTGCATCTTACGATAATCATAATACAGGATGTAGATGTAAGTGTTCTATTTATCAATCAAAAACAAGGTCTATATTTGTAGATAATGTCTTCCTAACTTTGTCAGATTTATGTGGAGTAACTCCATGAAGCATATTGCCAGGGAAAAATAACATATCTCCAGGTTCAATAGTAACCACCCAAGCGTCTCTATAATTTAAAACTGTCTGAAGTCTTCGGGGCAAATCGTTATTATATCTATCTCTAAAATAGAATTGAGAAAAGTCTTTCTGAACATCAGGATAGTATACACAAGAAAGATCTGCTGGATAATGATCATGAACTTCTTGGTGATAATTTCTGGAATATACATTTAACCAAGGATCCAATATATTATATCCACCCATATACTTAAGTTCTTTTGAGAGAAGATCTAAACTTGGAATATAAAGATCCAACCAATCAGTCCAATACAGAGGAATCTTATCTACAAGACAAGAACCACCCCAAGTAAATCTATCATTATCAATTCCATCAAGTGATATTTCTTCTATCTTGTCATTAAATTCTTTGCTATTAGGTGCTTTGAATTTGATATAAAAATTTGTATTAAATAAGTATTCCATACTCAATTATCAATATGCCCGAAGAGGGGATCGAACCCCCGACAATCTCCGTGTAAAGGAGGTGCTCTACCGCTGAGCTATTCGGGCAGACTCCTCCACTTGGACTCGAACCAAGAACCTCAAAGTTAACAGCTTCGCGCACTACCGATTGTGCTATAGAGGATTATCTTTTTGTTCTTTCTTGAGTTTAAAGTAGAGTTTATAATACCTCTTCTTCATCTCATCAAGAATTTTGTTGTCCTCTTCAAAACCCAATCTTTTGGTATGCATATAGCACCCCTCAAGTTCACCTATCAATAATAAGATTTTTATTGGGTCCATGATGAAAAAGGACAAGAGCGGAGTATCGGAATCGAACCGACGACATCTAACTTGGAAGGATAGCGTTCTACCGCTGAACTAACTCCGCAGTGCGGGACTTACACAAGAGAAGAGGTGGTGGTGGTTTCTCTTGATGCCCATGAGACAATCATATCATGGTGGTTGATAGATTGTCAACAGGCAAGGAGGGACTCGAACCCCCGACCAACGCATTAGAAGTGCGTGGCTCTATCCATCTGAGCTACTTGCCCTTGAATACCTTTTAATTATAAGGTGTCTTAGATTAAGTGTCAAGGCCCTTAGATACTTAAGTAATACTTATAGCTCCCCTTGGAACCGGACAAGCCAGATTCTACTTATGATTCAGAGTATTGTCAAGCATAAAAAAAGAGGAGTCGTTAGACCCCTCTAGAACGCTCTGTAAGACTACTCTAGGTAGAGTAGGTCAATCTCTTCACCCTCTGGTTCAATCCACTCTGCGAACTCCTGGTAGATGGCATAGGCATCGTCTAGTTGTCCTGCATCATGCTGGTGAATAGAGACCAGTTCATGAATCTCTCCAATGCGCTCCAAAGCCCAATCCTTGATGTCACTGATGTTTTCTTCAGTCGTCTTTTCCATAATAATCTTTTCGGTAGTACCTACTGAGGATGTTGCTATTGTAGTAGGCGGGCACTCCTTCGTCAAGGGATTCGGTGAGGACATTGTTTCCAAATAACTGTCGGGTTTCTTCAAAATTAGTTTTGCCCTTCGTTTTATGAAGGCTGATAATAACTCTACTAAAATTTTGTTTGCCGTATTTGATAATGTCTTCTTTAAGTTCTGGACAAGACCCATAATACTTTTTCCAATCCGATTCTTGCTTTACTTTTCGTTTCTTACCTTTTGGAGTTCTAAATGACCAGAAGTATTTCCTTCCAATGTACTTGCGACCGTTTTGTAGATTTGTAATGAGGTAGACAAAACCGAACTTATCGCCAATACTTTCAGATAAAAAAGGTTGTCCTTCAAAAAGCCAGGGATTTTCATAATCGATACTCATCAATAATATCAAATACTTTATTCAGATATTTATGTGCCAGCCCTCTTGCTTCGGATCCATACTTATGTTCTTCCCAATAAAGGTCATTCTTTAATCGCTCCAACTTAGTCTTAAGTTCTGCAATTGTTACTTCGTTTCTAGGCATAAAAAAAGGGGAGTATTACCTCCCCTATCTATCAATATTTAAAGTTGGAAACCACTGAATGTGTCCTTTTTCACATCTTGTTTAATTCCACCAACAACATATGATTCAACCTCTGTCTCTTGTGGAGCGACCTGGAGACCCTTAGAAGAGATCCAGTGCTGCGTCCAAGGCAGTGGGTTGTTCTTAGCAGCAATATCATATACTGGTTTCATCCCAATTGCTTTGAGTCTTCTATTTGCAATCCATTCCACATACTGTTGCAGAAGTTTATCGTTGAGGCCAATCATCGATCCATCCTTAAACAGGTAGTCTGCCCAACGCTTTTCCTCATTTACAGCACGATCAAATGCAGCATATGTCCACTCTTCTTCTTCCTTCATAATTTGCTTCATTTCAGGATCATCACCTTGCGCCCACTTGTTCAGAATATTCTGAGTGATTGCTAAGTGTTGGTTTTCGTCTCTTGCGATGAGACTAATGATTTTAGCGGATCCTTCCATAAGTTTAAGTTCACCAAAGGCGAAACTACAAGCAAAACTAACGTAGAACCGAATACCCTCAAGAATGTTAACGTTGGCGACTGCTCTATAGAGTTTGCGTTTGACATCTTTGATCTCCCATTGTGCTGATGGTGAATCTTTAAAGTCTGCCTGCCACATGCTACCATTGCCCCATGTTTGGGCACTACTGATGAAATCATCATATGCCTCTGTAACGCTGCTAGCACGCTCCAGAATACGTGGGTCAGTTACAATCTTATCAAAGACCTCTGATGGGTCTGAATATACATTCTTGATGATGTAAGTATATGAACGACTATGGATCATTTCCATAAATCCCCAAACCTCCATACATGCTTCAAGTTCAGGTAAGGAGCAGTAAGGAATGAAAGCCATTCCAGGCCCACGACCTTGAATTGAATCAAGCATAATCTGATACTTCAAGTTAGAAGTATAGATATGTTTTTGTTCGGGGCGAAGTGTCTGATAATCTCCACGATCTTTTTGGAGTGACACTTCTTCAGGTCTCCAGAAGTATCCCAGTTGTTGTGTTGTAAGTTTATCAAAAACAGGATACTTGTAGGAATCGTACCTCTGGACTCCCAGAGGTTTGCCAAAAAACATTGGCTGCTTTTTAGTGTTTACTTGTTCTGTATTGAAGACAGTCATGCCTTCAACAGTTTTCACGGATGCTGGTTGATCCATTGACGAAATCTTAAACTGCACAGGATTCACACTCTCCCTCCTCGGCTTGTTCTAACTCATTTAGCAAATTATCTAGTTTGGTATTGTTTTCTTCCTGAACTTCATCAGACTTAAGATCGTTTGTATTCTGATAGTAGGAAGTCTTCCAACCGTACTTATATGTAGTCAAAAAGTCTTGTGCCATCACGGACACTGGGACTTCATTATCAGGATAGTTCTCTGGATTGTAACTCCAGTTACCAGAAATTGCTTGATCAAAGAACTTTTGCATCACAGCAACAATATTAATATAACCACGATTGGACTCCATATCCCAAAGAAGCGTATAATTGTTCTTAAGAGAATGATATTGAGGAACAATCTGCTTGAGAGGGCCCTTCTTGGATTTTTTAACGGACAGGTAGTCTCTAGGTGGTTCGATTCCGTTGGTTGCATTTGACACAACGGAACTGCTCTCCGAAGGCATCTGTGCGGACAGTGTGCTGTGTCGGAGGCCGTGCTCCAGGATAGACTGTCTAAGACCCTCCCAATCATGCTCATACTTGATACTGCTGATCTCATCTACATCCTTCTTGTATGTATCAATTGGCAAGATACCATCCGCATACTTGGTGCGACCAAACTCTTCACACCAACCCTTTTCTTTAGCAAGTTGGTTGGATGCTTTCAGCAGATAATACTGGAAGGACTCAGTAAGTCCATGAACTGCATCCCATGCCTCTTGGGAATCATATTTGTAACCCAGCTTGGCAAGATAGTGTGCCAGTCCGATGAAACCGATTCCAAGCGATCTCCGTGCCTTTGTAGCACGCTCTGCAGCAGCAACTGGATATCCTTGATAGTCAATCAATTCCTCCAATCCACGGACAGACAGATCACACAGATCCTCAAGTTCTTCATCAAGAGACTTCAGTTTACCGACATTGATGGCAGACAGAATACACAGGGCAATCTCACCAGCAGTATCATCAATGTGGTTGATAGGATCGGTAGGCAGAGTGATCTCTTGACACAGGTTAGACATATTCACCTTATCCTTGAAGGAAGAGTGAGAGTTACAGTGGTCGATGTTCATCAGATAGAGACGACCAGTCTCTGCTCTCTCCTTGAGAATATCAAGAATTAACTTTTGTGCTCCAATAGTCTTTCTTGGAATAGACTCATCCGATTCATAGCCCACATAGAGATCGTCAAATGAATCAGTACCAAAAGCATCATACAAACCTGGTACGTCATGCGGTGAGAAGAGGCTAATCTCTCCATCCTTAATGAAACGTTCGTAGAAAAGTTTTGAAATCTGGATTGAGTAGTCAAGTTTTCTTACGCGATTATCTTCTGTGCCCTTATTATTTTTAAGGACAATGATATCTTCTATCTCTTGGTGCCAGATAGGAAAGTGAACTGTAGCAGAACCACCTCTGATGCCGTTTTGTGTGCAGCATCGGACAGTTGCTTCAAACTTTTTAAGGAAGGGGACAACGCCTGTGTGTTGTACCTCTCCGCCTCGGATTTTAGCGTTGATGCCACGGATTCTGCCAGCGTTAATACCGATACCAGCCCTTTGTGCGACGTATCTGCCAATAGCCATATCGCTGCTAAAGATACTATCGAGGGTGTCATCAACATCAACGAGAACACAAGATGCAAATTGACGAATGGGTGTTCTGACCCCTGCCATGATTGGCGTTGGAATGTTGATCCTGTGCTTGGAGATTGCGTCATAGTACCTCTTGACGTAGGACATCCTAGTGTCCTTTGGATAGTCACGGAAGATAGTCAGAGCAATCATAATATACATCTGTTGGGGAGTCTCAAAGACTTCTCCAGATGATCTGTCCTGTACTAGGTATTTATCTACAACCTGCCTTAAACCAGCATATGTAAACAGAAAGTCACGATCATTATCAATGAAACTTTCTGCCTTCTTAATTTCTTCAATCGAATACTTAGTGAAGATATCTTTGTCATAAACATCATCATACGCAAGCTTGGTGATGTGATCGGACAGAGAAGGAAACTCTCTCATACGACCATACAACTGCTTACGAAGTGCAAACAAAAGCAGTCGTGCGGCAACGAACTGATAATTAGGATGCTCAAGGTCAATCAAGTCACTAGCCGACTTAATCAGAATTTCTTGAATCTCTGCTGTAGTGATACCATCATAGAATTGAATTCCAGATTTCATTTCAACTTGACTTGCAGATACTCCTGCAAGACCCTTGGTTGCTTCTTCAACCATCAGGTGCATTTTATCCAAATCAAGGGACTCAATTCTTCCATCCCGCTTTTTAACCTTGGTGCCGTTGCTCATATCTTCTTCCAGGTAGTAAATTTAAGTTTTGCTTCTAAACCAGAGTAAGTATTTAATTCTATCAAATTTTGGACATCGTGTCCAGACATAACCATATCATTGATATCCTTATCATCAATGCGTTCGGGCCAGATAACTACTGACTCACCAGCATCGATAGTTTTTGAGATTCGGTTAACGATTTCTCGATTACGTGGTTCGTTGTCATAGATCCACACAGGATTGCTAATCCCCCAGCGACTAACATCAGCATCAGCTCCGCACATAGCAATCGCATTGCGAATGAATGTGCTGTCGAATGGTCCTTCTGTAACATAGACTGGAGCATCTGTTCTGATGTTATCAAGTCCGTAGATTTTTGGTGCATCATCATTAAACATCACAGTGATATATTTAACAGACTTAGGATTTGCAAAATCCATAGATCTGCCCTGAATTCCAACTAAGTTCTTCTTATAGTATAGTGGAATAATAATTCGCGGTTCATCATACTTTGTGTCATCAAAAGTATGCTTGATTCCATTTACAAACTTTTTAAAGTGTTCAGCATAATAAAAGTCATCTGGACGGAGTTTCCTTGCTGTAAGGTATCCCTCAGATGTAGCATCCTCCGAACACTTGGGAAGTTTAATCTTTGCCTTAAACTTGGGGGACTCAAACTTAAATTCAGGTTCCTCCGTAAAGAAGTTCCTGCCAGTATGGCCACTTTTAAATTTCTCCATAATATATTGCTTATGGACAGCAGGATCTACCTCCTTCAAAAAGTTATTGAATGACATCGATGCGCCACAATTATGGCACTTGAAGTTGGTATTTGCCTTCACCGCATACAAATATCCGCGTGTCTTATTTTTGTTCTTCTGTGAGTCTCCACAGATAGGACATCGGAAATTATAGAGGTTTGACTTTACTCTTTTGAATTTTGAAAGTCTTGGTGATACAAGTCCAATAAACTTGGAATCAATATGATCCATTCACAAAGGCAACCGCTGGCACTACTATAGCACTTTCTGCGGAAGATAACAAGGGTTTAACCATTTTTATTGCTTGTGGATTGGACAGTGCTACAACTGCTCCCAGTGCTCCGAGGCCAATCCAAAGTTTTCGTTCCAATAAAGATAATCGTTTACCAACGCTGTCGTGATCGCTGTCCATTTTATCACGGAGTTTGTCGATCTTATCAAACAATACTGAGTCGATTTCTTCTTGCTTCGATATTCTTTCCTCATGAACCGCTAACATGCGCGACACATTATTATTTACCTCAGCAATTTTTTCAATAGCGGAGTCTAACTTAGAGACAAATGCCTCAAAGTTTTCAAGTCTTTCTTCTAATACAGCAACCTTAATTTGATCTGCCATTTTCTGGTTTCCAAATCTTTCGCAATCCCTTCTGGTAAATATATTTCTTTCTCTTTCTTCTTACTGGGGGATCATCACCTGCTTCAGCAGAACCTGCAATCTTGCCACTCGCCATTGAGTTGGTAGGAACATTCGCTCCCACAACGCCCTCTTCGCGAATTTGCTTTAATCGTTCAAACAGATTCTTCTTTTCCATTGTAGATTTGATATAAGGACTTCATACATTCAAGATCGACCTTGATGTCATGAATAAAGGTTTTAGGATACTCTGGAAATTTATTCAAAAATATTATAAAACTCTTCATCGCAGGCCACAAATCTGAATCAATCTTAAAGAATAACATAGGAGTTGCTGCTTCGCCAAATATATTATACAGAATGATAAAGTGATTTACTAACAGGTGAGTTTTAAGCTCACCTGTATTGCGATATCGTTTCAGTAGTCGTTTAATATACTTGAAATGATTTAAATCTTTTTCAAAGTCTTTTTTAGTGACTGCCTGAGGATTCTGATGATATTTGATGGCAAACAGGAGGAAGTTATCCTCATTCAGTTCATTAAAAATCATACTTTAGTTAGATTAGTTTATCAGTCGATTCCGCCATATGCGTTACCAGGTGGGAATGCAGGTGCATTACCAGTGGTGATACCAGACATTGCTACCAGAGTTTCAGACTTAACTCTGTAGTTTCCTTCAGTGTCAATGTAGGTTGTAACTCCAACCCAACCACCATGAGTCAGTGCGAATGCAGAAGATTGTGCATTATCCAGACCTTCTGATGCGACGCCATAAATGTATGAATCGTCAGCACCTACACCAGACTTCTCACTATACTTGGAATCAAGAATAGAAGACTTGGGAAGTTGACTTCCAACATAAGTCGTTCCAGCAATCGCTACACCACTCAGACCAGCAGTTGAACCAATTGTCAGAGAAGTTGTACTTGCAACACTAACAACAACGGCATCACCAAAATACACATTGTCTCTAGTGCCGAAGCGAATTACATCTCCTTCTTGGATTGCTCCAGTTTCACCAAAAGTGGTTCCGGATCCAGTAACTGCTCCAGTCTGATAATTAAGTGATACTGTTCCACCGCCACGGATGGAATCATTATTCCCCCAAAGTGCCATGTCTTTCTTCCGTTGAAATATTTGCTAATTATATTTATAAAAATGGGAGACCTTGAATTTGGTCTCCCAGAGTATCATTCTTCGTCTCTTGCTTTGATTGCCTTAGTGACAACCTCAAGAAGTTGATCGTCCATATCGGTCTTGGTCAGCTTAACCGCTTTACCCAAGATAACAAGACAGATCTCAACCAACTTTTCACCGAGTTCTTCGTTTTCTGGAATCTTGTTAACGGCATCAGAAATTACCTTTGAAGCTAATGGGAGTAGAAATGATAGCATGATAATCCTCAGTTAATACTAACTATATATCAACTATCGGGAGTAAATACACCTTTATTAAATGTGCCCCACTTACCTTTGTGGGTTCCACGCATACCCTTACCCTTTCCTCTAGCAGTTTCTATATCTTTAACAAACTTACCATACTTTTTGCGTTTGTCATCTTTAGCAAACTGCTTCTTCTCTTTGTCATCTCTAGCATACTTTGCTGAACGACCAGCGTCAGTATTGCTATAAATTTCTTTAACTTCCTTTCTTTCAGGGAGTCCTTTATGCTTTGTTGATGCAAAGTCTTTTGCATCTTTCTTCTTCATTGATGCTGCTGCTTGTGCAACTTCGGGAGAAGGTGCTGCCATCTCCCCCTTCTTCACGGCATGGACCATACCCATAAACCGTTGTTGTGCTTTTGATACTGCTGGCATTACTTTTTCTTCGTATCTATGATAGCACCCTTTCCATACTTGGATTGGATTTGTGCTTTTACAATGTCAATTGCTTTAGAAGTACTTGGTGCTTTCTTTGAATCAGTAGCGACATTTTTAGCAGGACGACGATAATCTACATTACCATCAACACCACCACGCTCTTGGCGCATATCCCTCAAACGATCTTCTGCAGACTCACCCATTGCCTTAGCAGGTTGAGCCGCACCAGATTTTTCTTTACTGAGTTGTTGTGCTCTCTTCATAGCAATCATTCTATCAATTCTTGCTTTTTTCTTTTGGAGCATCAGTTCCTGAGGAGACATTGATGCCTCTTCACTGGTCATTCCAAGAACAGATGGTTTGGTCTTCTTGGTAATCTTGTCATGTGCCTTGATTGAATGTGCTTCGTGATCAGCATAAGACTTTCCAGCAGAGGGCCCAAGTCTACCAGGAGACTTTGCCTTGCTTCCTGCCTTTTTTTCTGCTGCCCTTTCTTTAGCAGCAGCCTTTCTCATGGCAGCATCTGCACCATACACACCTTCACCAACTAATTCCTCACCAATCTTCTCTTTACGACCTACACCAGCACCTCTATAGGTGGTTGGTTTCTTTTCTACAGGACCTCTACCAGACTTATATCCTGCCTTAGCAATTTTCCTAATTTTATCAATCTTTGATTGAATACTTGATTTTGCCTTACCAGGTGCTGCTTGAACTGCTGCCTTTGCTTTTGCTGCTTGACCGACTGCACGACCAGCACCAAAAATTGCTTTCTTAGCAGCAGACTTAACTCTATCCTTCAAAGATTTTTTAGGTGCTTCTCCCTTGTTCTTTTCTGCAGCTGCCTTTGATGCTGCTACTGCAGAATCATAGTAACCCTCATCCAGAGTATTCAGTGCAGACTCAATACCAAACTCAACATCATCCTCAGAAAATCCTTCTTGAATCAATTCATCATACACACTTTCGATGACATAATCCATCTCATCGATTTCAATCTGCTCAAGCAGAGTTCCACCCATTTCCTCAACTGCTTCTCCCAGTTTAGGATTAATAACTACTTTATTGTTGACTTTCTTTTCTTTAATTGGTTTATCATTCTCATCATTGATAACTTCAGACAGAGACTCTCTTTCTTCCTTGAGTCTCTTCTTCATCGCCTTGCCAATTGCCTTACGACGATTGCGGAGATACTTATCAGACTTATCAGTATCACCATCATTATCGATGTCAGCATCTTCTTGACCTACAGGATCAAGACTTTCAACGCAAAAATCATAAAACTGTTCTACAGTATATAAAGAGAGATCATAACCTTCACCGATTAAAGTATCAACCAACCAATCAAATTCCTCTCTATTGAGTGCTGCTGCTCTCTTGCGTGCTTTATTTCCACTGCCACGACGGTCATCAGCACCATACTTGCTATAACCACCTTTCAGATAACGATCATGTGCTGCTTTTGATTTATCTGCAACTCTCTTGGAATATACTGAACCACCATACTGCTTTTGATCTCTCTCTGCTCTTGCACGAGTTTTATCAAGAATCTTTCTCTTAGCAGAAGTATCAGACCTTTCAGGGCCAACATTATACTTCTTACGAAGTTGCTCACCTCTGCTCATTGGTTTTGCTGGTTCTTCTTTTTTCTTACCACCAAGAATTCTCTTTACGGCAGAACGAAGTCCTTCATCAAGTCCCTCAACATATTGCGAACGGAACTTTCCACCAGTTTTCTTATGAGTATCAGAAAGTTCTGCTGCTCTTGCATCAGCATACTTTCTGCTCTTTACTGGTTTTCCAATCTTCTTCTCCTTTCCACCTTCTTTATCAGAACCCATTACTTGATAAGGCATCTCGGCAATAACTTCTTCAGGAAGATCATACTCTCTCTTCATCTTAGAGAAACGAGATGCAAGTTTATTTCTCTTCTTTGGATCTTTTTCAGCATCTCGTTCACCCGCAACTTTACGAAGTTTATCACCCACTTTACCATAAGGGTAGAGTTTTTCTCCTTCACCCATCTCAACCGACTCAAAATGAGGGTTCTTCATTTGAGGACCCTTAGCAAGTTCCTTACGGGCCTTCTCATTGTTTGCCTGACGCTTCTTCATGTCAGGTTCAAGATAGGTATCATCCTTCTTTTTCTCAGCAATCTGTTCCAAGTACACCTTGGAAATATCATTCAAAGGATTCGTTGACATTGTTCTACTTTTTTTTCTTATACTTATTTATGAAGTTCTTAATCTCCTGAGTGCCCGTCATACGCATTGCATATTGACGATAAGAATCAGTTCCAACTTCTCTCCGATCAGCAGAAACACCTGAGGGGCCAGGATAGTTTTGAACTGCTTCCATCACATCACGGATCCAAGATTTGAACATTACATTCTCTTTGGTTACACAAATCAAGTGATTTGTTCCTCTACGAACAATCTCCCCAATCAAACCAGTGTTCATGTTTTCAACAATATCACCGATGCGATAAATCAAACCATTTACATAGTTTTCACGAAGTCCTTTCGCATCAAACTTAGGAGCAATCTCCCACATCTCTGCAACTTCTTTCTTCTTCTTAATCTTCATTCCAGAGCGAACAGCATCAAATAATGCTTGAGTATCGCCATCATCCAGTTCTTTTGGAGTACCGCGACGGAAAGCATCAAAGTCATCATCCATAACTGCTTTACGCATTTTGGATGCAGACATTCCTTCTACACCTTCAGAATCAGCATCTCTAGCACCAGCAGAAATAACATTAATCAGTTCAAAGTCATAAAGTTCTCCATTATATTTGGTTGCCAGATTTTCAAACTCTGCCTGGCGATCAGAACCAACAATAATATTAACGCTCGTATATCCTTGCTCACTTGCAGTAGTAAGAACATTAAAGATAGATCTCATCTCATCATCATTCACAATATTCTCTGAGTAATCAGGGAACATCTTCTTCATATACGAAATCTTCATATCAGGGTCAAGAGGATTTTTCTTGGGGTCCTGTGTTCTTGAAGGATAGATTTTAAGATCTCCACCAGCAGATGCTTTTTTCGCAGCACTCAATAGTTTTCCATGGCCAACAGTAGGTGGATTAAAACGACCAAAAGCAACAGTCAAAGTATCTGCTTGAGTTTCTGTTTCTTGGTCTTGTGGGGTTGCTGCCTTCTTTGTTGGTTCTTGTTCTTTTGTTGGTGGTTTAGTTTGAGTTCCTGTTGGTTGTTGGTTATTCTGAGTTCTTACTTGTTTAGGATCCTGCTGCCCTACCTTTTGTTTTTGATTATAAAACTTGAGTTTGCCGTCCTCTGTTTTCGCAACAAATTCTCCACGGGAGTCTAACCATCCCCCGTGGCCATCACTTTTTAGGTTTAACTTCTTTGCCTGCATTGAGGCTTGTGATTGTGCCTCACTCAGGAATTGAAAGAAACTTTTCATTGATATTGATAATCCTTATACTTTTATTTATTTCATATTATTTTGCCATATTTTCTATAAAACTTTGACATGAAATGAAGACGCGAAATAAGTCTTATACTCATCACCATTAATTATAGTCAATCCCCTAGAACCAGCATAATTGTACATTGAGTACAAAATTTTAGAAGTTATTCCAGATGAGTTATTTGATTCCATAATATATCCAAATTCCGATGCTTGAATTTTAGATGCATAACTATCCAAACCTTCTTTAAATTGTGTTACTTGATTGTTAGATAACCTAGCAGCATAATCTCTCAATGCAGGAATTCCATCACCATTTCTCCAATTTCTTTGCAAATCAGAGTAATCAGTGAATACGCTTGTTGCTTCTACAAATTGAGGGTGCAACTTTTTTGTTTCTGATCTAACTCTTCTCATTGATTGAACAACAGAAGAATCTGTCATACTAATAATTAATTCTGATATTTTCATTCCTGCTTTACCATGAAATGCTGTTCCACCCTCCACTTCAATTTGAAATTTAATATTTGATCTCGCGTTGAATTGCCTTGCAACAATATAATATGATTTTGGCCTTTTATTACCAACCCTAACATTGAAGTGAATCTGTACTTTAGTTGTTCCTCCGCCTCTAGAAGATATATTTTTCCAATCAACATATTCTAAAGATGCAGTCATAACTATGGGAGTTCCAACTCCACCACTTATTTTCTGCAAATTACAAGTAGTTCCAACTTTCTTAAGAGATATTGGATAAAATTTTCTTGTCTTAGATAGATCATAAAGAAAATAATTTAACGATGGCAAATCATTAACAGTTGAACTATTTTTGGCTCTATTGATAATTTGGCCACCGATGTTCACTGTTGCACTTCTCGTTCTTCCAGTTTTTTTCAAAGAATTTTTAATATCTCTTAAAGTAACTTCATTAGAAGTACTATACTGAGTTGTTGATATTCCTGGAAAAGTAATTACTCTAGTTCTCATATTCTTTTTCATTGCAAAAATATCTGCTGGGTTCCATTTATTTCTATCCAAATCGTTAGCAGAAAATCCAGCAAATAAATTCCTATTTCTTAGAATCTGAGTTCTTGCCCTCTTAAACCCATCCCAATACCAATCAACATACCGTGAAGATGAATGGCAAAAAAAGTAGTCATTACTAGAATATAATTGTGTTAATTTATTTGCAATGGTAACTGAAGAAGTTATCCAATCATCGTTGTTTAATCCAAAAGAATATACTGCATCTGAAGGAGCATCGCCCAAATCCATTGCAACAATTACCTTACGATAAAGTGTCCGTTGATCTCTATCATTTTGTATGCGAGTTCTACGAACTACCTCAACAGCATAATTTAGAAAATTTAAAAAATCATCTCTAGTAATAACTTTATTCAGTGCTTGCCTCAATGAACATGCAACGACTTGCAAACATTCTTGAGCTAATGTTGGATCTATAGATGCTCTTGCTCCCTGAGCAGGTTTTATAGTAAATCGTAAAGTTCTTTTTTGAGTTTCTTTTTCCTTTACAATTTTATATACGACAATATCAACATATCCAGTATTATAAGTACCACTTTCACCCAAAGTTACTCTATATTGAAAATCTCCAAATTTTGATTGGTCAAAACTCCCTTGATTTTGACTTATAACATTCTCAAATGAATTTACAGCATTTCTTCTTGGTTCTTTGTCTCTAGTGTTTGCATAAATTATAAAGGTTTTTGTTGTCGTAGTTTCTTCAACATGATATCCTCCCGTCAAAATATTAGGAGAAGAATCTAATATTGGTTGCAATATTTTCGATTCTATTTCTGCAGAAGCAGTAAATTTATCAGACATTTATAAGTATATACTCTTTCAAGTATTTAGAAGTGGAGAATAGCGGTTCTGCCCCGCTTTCTTAACTGTGCAAGAGTTATGTTTTACTAATTAAACTAATCCCCCAATAAGGACATTATAAAACCCCTCAACTAAAAAGTCAAGGGGTTAGAATGTCAACTTCCCAAGCAGTTTATTTATCAGCGACCCATTTGTTTAGCATACCACTTCTCAAAGTCCTCTCTACGCTTATCACCTCTTGGTGGCATAGGAGTTCTTTCTCCACGAACAGGAGCAGACTTTTTGCTCTGCTCTCTTTCATACTTTTCAGGGTTGTTTCTTGCTGCTTGTGCTTCATTTACATAATCTTCTTTAGCGTGATACCAATCTTTTCCAGCATCTCTTTGAGAAC